>SAMEA3663010__coassemble_313_pt1 | contig 21092 bp, 16 predicted proteins | sample SAMEA3663010__metabat2_high_PE_013 | metagenome-assembled genome bin SAMEA3663010 (sample SAMEA3663010) | pig gut metagenome | biome: pig gut; feature: pig-associated habitat; material: faeces | place: France | collected 2012 | reverse complement strand
GCTTGTCATTACCGATCCGCACGGAAAGAAGACTGACGTAGTGCTTGGATTTTCTACTCTTGACGGATATGCGCGCAGTTGGGGAAGTTTCGGCGCTGTTATCGGGCGGTATTCAAATAAAATAAGCGGTGCGTCATTTTCGCTGAACGGTAAGAAATTCCAGCTTTTTGACAACTGCGGCGGCAGCTGCCTGCACGGCGGTTTTCCGCGCTGGGAAAATACTCTGTGGAAGGGAAAATTCATCCGGCGGAAGGGTGCTTCCGGCATTCAGTTTAGGAATGTATTTCCGGACGGCTATCAGGGATTTCCTGGTACTCTTTCTGTTATGGTGGAATATCTTATAGATAAAAATGCCGTCCTTACGATGTGTTTCCGTGCAGAAACTGACAAGGCTACTCCTGTGAGCATAACAAATCATTCGTATTTTAATTTAAGCAGTGCAGGCGACATCCGTAAAAACGTACTTCAGTTATTCTGCTCAAAAGTTCTTGAAACAGCGGACGGAAACATTCCTACAGGAACAATGCTTGACGTACGGAATACGCCGTATGATTTCCTTGAACCTAAAGAAATTGGCGCAGATTTTGACAAAATGCCCGAAGGATACGATGACTGTTTTGTAACTGATGCTTTTTCTCCTGAGTCCGGCATTCCGTCTGCGCAGTCTCCGCTTGTCCGCGTTGCAGAACTTAGTGATTTTTCTTCCCGTATAAAAATGTCCGTTTCTTCAAATGCAGAGGGCGTCCAGCTGTATACGGCGCAATTTGTAAAATATCTTCCCGGAAAATACGGTGCCTGCTATATGCCGTTCAATGCAGTCTGTCTTGAAACGCAGAATTTTCCTGATTCCCCGAACAGACCGGAATTTCCGTCCGTCATTTTAAATCCGGGACAGGTTTATACAGGCATAACAGAATATAAATTTTCATTTTTCTGACAGGATTTTTTTATTTACAAAATTTTTTTATTTCTGTTGAAAAATCGGGTTTTTAGTATTATCGTTATTGTATACATTTTTGAATGACTTAAGTGGGGTAGAAATGGATATCCAATTACAAGAGTTAATTGACAAGATTAAAAAAGATGGTGTTGCAACCGCTGAACAGCAGGCTTCTAAGATTATAGAAGAAGCTGAAAAAAAGGCTGCTGCAATAATCGAAGATGCACAGAAAAAATCAGATGAATTAGTAAAGAATTCTAAGGCAGAAATTGCACGGCTTGAAAAAGCAAGCGATGATGCCGTAACTCAGGCGTGCCGAAATATGCTTCTGGGATTCAGGGATTCACTTGTTTCTGAACTCGATTCGTTCGTGCAGTCGGAGTGTGCAAAAGCATATTCAGCAGATATGCTCAAAACGCTTGTTCCTGAAACTGTAAAGGCGTGGTGCAAAAACAGCGATGCTTCCGAACTTTCCGTTCTTCTCAGCGAAAAAGACTGCAAGGAGCTGGAAGGTGAGTTCAAGGCTGCCTTGAAGGCAGAACTTTCAAAAGGAATGGAAGTTAAGGCAGACAAAACTCTTTCTGCCGGTTTCCGCATCGGCGTGAACAATGGTGCTGCTTATTATGATTATTCAGCAGAAGCCGTTGCAGATCTGTTCACGGCTTATCTTAATCCTCGTGTTGCAGCCCTTATGAAAAACGCTGCAAAAGGAAATAATTAGTGGCAAATCAATATTATCTTGTTTCACAGCTTCCTGATATTTCTGCTGCTGGGGAAAAATCAACGCTGCCGATAACAGAAAAATATTACCGGGATTTATGTTCCCGATTTCTTGACAGTGAAAGTCTGGCCGTTTTAAATCAGCTTTCTCTGGAAGCGCCTAGAACTGCTGTAAAAACAGGCTCTGCTTTTCTTGACAAATGGTATGAGTTTGAGCGTTGCCTGCGCTATGCATTGTGCCAGGTTCGTGCACAGAAAATGAAGAAAGATTTTGGACCGATGCCTGTTTCTTGTACACAGGATATTATTCAGGCTGCCAGAACGGCAGTCGGTATGGACAGTCCTTTGTCTGCGGAGCAATTTCTTTTTGAATACAGAATAAGCGTATTGAATGATATTCAGCCTTTGGACAGTTTTTCAGTAGATGCCGTCTTTGCCTACGGAATCAGGCTGATGCTCGTTGAACGGATGAAGAAATTTGATAAGGAAAAAGGCACGGATTCTTATCACAAAATCTATGATACTATACTTGGAGAAACGATATGACGGATACAAAAGGAAAAGTAGTCGGTATCAATGGTAATATGGTTTCCGTTGAATTTGACGGGAACATTTCCATGAACGAAGTTGCCTACGTAAACGTTGAGGGCAAAAAATTAAAGGGTGAAGTAATCCGTATTCGCGGAAACGTTGCCCAAATGCAGATTTATGAAATGACGCAGGGGATTAAAGCCGGCGATGTTGTAGAGTTTACAGGAAATCTGCTTTCTGCTTTGCTGGGACCTGGACTGCTTGGTCAGGTGTATGACGGTTTGCAGAATCCGCTGCCGCTTGTTGCGGAACAGGCTGGATTCTTCCTTGAAAGAGGCGTATATGTTGATTCTCTTTCAAAGACTGCAAAATGGGAGTGGACGCCGTCCGTTAAGCCTGGAGATACAGTTCTTCGCGGTGATTCTATCGGTTCTGTTCCGGAAGGTCCGTTTACCCACAAGATTTTAGTTCCGTTCGGATTCCTTGGAACTTATACGGTCAAGGAAGTAACGCCGGCAGGTTCGTATACAATCAATGATACGATGGCTGTCATTACGGACGAGAAGGGAACTGAGTACAAGCTTACAATGTGCTTTGAATGGCCTGTAAAGCGTGCCGTTGACTGCTATGCAGAGCGTCTTGCTCCTACAGAAACAATGGTTACGAAAACAAGGCTTATTGATACGTTCTTCCCTGTTGCAAAAGGCGGTACATACTGTATTCCTGGACCGTTCGGTGCCGGAAAAACCGTCATTCAGCATACAACTTCGCGCAATGCGGACGTTGATATTGTTATTATTGCAGCGTGCGGTGAACGTGCCGGTGAAGTTGTAGAAACAATCAAGGAATTCCCGGAATTGAAAGATCCGCGCACAGGTGAATCTTTGATGAAGCGTACTATTATTATCTGTAATACTTCTTCAATGCCTGTTGCTTCGCGCGAGGCTTCTGTTTATACATCCGTTACTTTGGCAGAGTATTACCGCCAGATGGGACTTCACGTTCTTCTTCTTGCAGACTCAACGTCACGCTGGGCTCAGGCTTTGCGCGAAATGTCCGGTCGTCTTGAGGAAATTCCGGGCGAAGAAGCATTCCCGGCTTATCTTGAATCATATATTGCTGCATTCTACGAGCGTGCAGGATATGTACGCCTTCGCGACGGTTCGTTCGGTTCTGTAACTATCGGCGGTACTGTATCTCCTGCCGGCGGTAACTTTGAAGAACCTGTTACGCAGGCAACGCTTAAAGTTGTAGGTGCATTCCACGGTCTTACCCGCGAGCGTTCTGATGCGCGAAAATTCCCTTCAATTGATCCGATTGCATCGTGGTCAAAGTACAATGGCGTCGTAGTTGAGCCTAAGGTTGCATTCTCGCGCAATGTCTATAAACGCGGAGTTGAAGTAAACCAGATGATGAAAGTTGTAGGTGAGGAAGGAACTTCTACCGAAGACTTTATCTATTATATGAAGAGTGAATTCCTGGATTACGTTTATTTCCAGCAGAACTCGTTTGATGAAGTTGACGCTGCCGTTACTGTTGAGCGCCAGAATTATACGTTCAATAAAGTCCTTACTGTTCTTGGTTCTGATTTTGAGCTGGAGGACAAGGATTCTGCGCGTACATTCTTCAACCAGATTCGCCAGAAGTTCCTTGACTGGAATTATATCGAATGGAATTCAGCTGATTTCAAGGCAAAAGAGGCTGAAATTGATGAACTGTATGCATCAAAGAACGGTACTCTTCAGGCTGAAGCAGCGGCATTGCTCAAGGATGGTGAATAATGAATAAAGTATATAGTCGAATTGAATCCATCGTCGGCAGCGTTATTACAGTACGTGCAACAAACGTTGCATACGGCGAGCTTGCAGAAATCGAGACGGTGTATGGAAAATCACTGGCGGAAGTCAATAAAATCGACGGCGATATTGTTTCATTGCAGGTTTTTGCCGGCGGACGCGGTGTTAATACCGGTGACCACATACGGTTCCTTGGACACCGAATGGAAGTCAGCTTCAGCGATAATCTTCTTGGGCGCATCTTCAACGGTTCTGCCGAGCCGCGCGATAACGGTCCTGCACTTGCTGACAACCTTGTGCCGATTGGCGGTCCGTCTGTAAACCCTTCTAAGCGTATTATGGCGCGCCGTATGATACGAACCGGTATTCCGATGATTGATGTATTCAATACACTGGTCGTTTCTCAGAAGCTGCCGATTTTCTCTATTTCAGGCGAGCCGTACAACCAGCTGCTTGCGCGTATTGCTATGCAGGCGGAAGTTGACGTAATTATTCTTGGCGGTATGGGTCTTAAATATGATGACTACCTGTATTTTAAGAATACGCTTGAAAATGGCGGTGCACTTTCAAGAACCGTTATGTTCATTCATACGGCTGCCGATCCGACTGTAGAATGTCAGAAAATTCCTGACCTTTCGCTTGCGGTTGCCGAACAGTTTGCTCTTCAGGGAAAGGACGTTCTTGTTCTTCTTACTGATATGACGAACTTTGCGGATTCTATGAAAGAAATCGCTATCACACAGGAGCAGGTTCCTTCAAACCGCGGTTATCCTGGAGATTTGTATTCTCAGCTGGCAAGCCGCTATGAAAAGGCTGTTGACTTTGATAATGCCGGTTCTGTAACTGTTCTTGCCGTTACGACAATGCCTGGTGATGACGTTACTCATCCGGTTCCGGATAACACTGGTTATATTACTGAAGGTCAGTATTACCTTAAAGGCGGACGCATTGAGCCGTTCGGTTCTCTGTCCCGCTTGAAGCAGAATGTTAATAATTCTACACGCGATGACCATCGTGCCCTTATGGACGGAATGATCCGTCTGTATGCAAACTATAAAGATACCCTTGAGAAAAAATCTATGGGTTTCAATATGAGTGCCTGGGATGAAAAACTGCTTGCATTCGGCAAGGAGTTTGAAGATGAGATGATGGATCTTTCAAAGAATATACCTTTGGAGGATGCGCTTGACCTTGGCTGGAAGATTCTTGCAGACTGTTTTGAACCTTCCGAGACAGGTATAAAATCTGCTTTGGTTGAAAAATACTGGCCAAAAAAGAACTAACCGGTAAGGAAACTGTATGGCAAAAATAAAGCTGACTAAAAATGAGCAGAAAGTTCAGAAAGATGCGCTGAAAATGTACCAGCGGTATCTTCCGACTTTAACGCTTAAAAAACAGCAGCTCCAGACAGAAATTCGTACTATTGAAGCTAAGGCTAGGGAAGTAAGGGCACAGCGCGTTGCTTTGGAAAAGGAGTTCAGTGAATGGATTTCCGTTTTCGGTGAAGAGGACGCGTTTAAGCCGGATATGGTTACGGTCAGCAATATAAAGAAAGGTTTTGGAAACATTGCGGGCGTTACGATTCCGGTCTACGAAGGTGCTGATTTCAGCCGCGGCGACTATGATTTGTACGAAACTCCTTTATGGATTGACCTGGCTGCTGACAGGATGGAAAAAGCTTTGTCGCTTGATCTGGAGGCTGATGTTCTTGATGAGCAGGTCAGGCTTCTTTCTCAGGAACTGCGCACGACTACACAGCGTGTCAATCTGTTTGAGAAAGTAAAGATTCCTGAAACAAAAGCGAATATCAAGAAGATTTCTGTATATCTTGGTGACGAGCAGGTTGCTTCCGTTGTACGGAGCAAGATTTCAAAGAAAAAACTTCAGGCGAATGCCGGTGCTGCACAGGAGGCTGCTGAATGATTGTACCAATGAAAAAAGTCTCCATTGTCGTTCTTAATAAGGAACGCAGGCAGGCATTGGAGCAGCTGAAGAAAATAGGTGTTGTTCATTTGGAGCAGCTTGAAGGAAACGGTGAAAAACTTGCCGCGTACAAAGAGGCTTCAAATAACGCTATGAATGCAAGTGCTGTTCTTGCAGAGATAAAAGTACCTAAAAAGCACGGACAGCCTGCATCTCTTTCAAATCAGGAAATTGCAGAGAAATGCGTTAATGTTATTTCTCTGACAGAGCAGAAAAAAAGGCTTCTGGAAGAAATTTCGAATGATTCCGTTGAACTTGACCGTTTTGCACTATGGGGTGAAGTTAATCCTGATGACTTTGCATATCTGAAAGAAAAGAATATCAGCCTGCGGCTGTTTGAAATTCCGGAAGATAAATATTCGTTGGTTGACAGTTCTGCTGTAACAATCAGCGTGAACCGTGCAAAAAAGACTGTCCGCTTTCTTCTGGTAAACGGTGGTGACGAACGTCCTGCTGCTATTCCGCCGGAAGCATACGAAGTTCCTATGCCTGCTGTTTCTACAGCTGAAATTGCACGGCGCATTGAAGATGACGAGGCTAAAATTGCCGGCATAGACAAGGCGCTTTTGGAAGAGGCAATTTATAAGGATATGATTGACGGTTTCAAAAAATCGCTTGAAAGTGATATTCAGTTTGAAACTGTTTATTCTGGAATGGGAAAAGAAGAGGACGGTAAAATTTCTGACCTGGCCTGGATTTCCGGATTTGTGCCGGTAGATTCTATGGAGGTTCTTCAGAACGCCGTAAAAGAAAATTCCTGGGCTATGGCATACTGCGATCCGGATGAGGAAGATGAAGTTCCGACTAAGTTAAAGAACAATAAACTGGTAAGCTTGATTTATCCGCTTACTGACTTTTTGGGTACTGTTCCAGGATATCATGAATATGATATTTCCGGCTGGTTCCTTCTGTTCTTTACGATATTCTTCGGAATGATTTTCGGCGACGGCGGATACGGTTTAATCGTTACTTTTGCAGCCATTGTTATGATTTTGAAAGGGCTGGCTTCAAAAAAAGGCGTTTCTCCTATGTCAGGATTGATGCTTCTTTTGGGACTGTCTACAGTGTGCTGGGGAACGGTTACTTGTACCTGGTTCGGCTTGCAGCCGGAGCAGCTTCCGCAGTGGCTTGTTCACCTTTCAATTCCGCAGATTTCAAATGCGTATGCAGATATAGGGTGGCTGCCGTTCTGGTCTGATGATGCGTCTAAAGGAATGCTTACAACGGCACAAAATCTTCAGATATTCTGCTTTACGCTGGCGTTCCTGCAGCTGTCTGTTGCTCATATAAAGGGAATGATCAGGTACAGGAAGTCTTTGAAAGTATTGGGAGAATTCGGTTCAATGCTCCAGCTTTGGGGTATGTACTATGTTGTTCTTTCAATGGTTGTAAGTTCTTCCCTGTTCAGTTTCTCAGAAATCGTATATGGCATTCCGATAGGTCTTATTTCAATTGGACTTGTTGCTTTCGGATTTGTCCTGAGCTTTGTGTTCAGTAATTATGAAGGAAGTATCGGTAAGTCAGTTCTGGAAAGCTGCAAGAGCATTATTTCCGTATTGCTTGGCGTCGTAAACGTATTTTCTGATATTGTTTCCTACATTCGTTTGTGGGCTGTCGGTCTTGCCGGTGCTGCTATTTCAGGTACCGTAAACGAGATGGCAGGACCTTTGCTAGGTCATGCAATTCTGTTTGTTGCATTTGCAGCACTTGTGCTGTTCGGTCACGGTTTGAATATGATTCTAAACCTTCTTTCTGTTATTGTTCATGGTGTACGATTGAATACGCTGGAATTTTCAACGCATCTTGGTATGTCATGGTCTGGCTTTAAATATAGTCCTTTTGCAGAAAAGGATAAATAAAATACATTGGTAAAAGAATTGTTTTAAGGAGTTAATTATGAATTTTGGAATGCTTGGTGCTGCTGTTTGTATGGGTATTGCTGCTATTGGTTCAGCAATCGGAATTGGTATTGCAGGTCAGGGTGCAATCGGTGCTTGGAAACGCTGTTATGTAAATAACAAGCCTGCTCCGTTCATCCTTACTGTATTTGCCGGTGCGCCTTTGACACAGACTATCTACGGTTTCCTTCTTATGCAGTCTATGGCTGCTTCACAGAAAGATTCCTGGTTCCTTCTTGGACTTGGTATTGCTTCTGGTCTTGCTATGTGTTTTTCTGCTATTGCGCAGGGAAAAGCCGGTGCTGCAGGTTCTGATGCTCTTGGTGAAACAGGAAAAGGTTTTGCCCAGTACATTATGGTTGTAGGTTTGTGCGAAACTGTTGCTTTGTTCGCAATGGTATTCTCAATGATTGTCTGCTAAAAACTGTTTTATGCACTTAAAAACAAGCCCCGTCGTTTTCGGCGGGGTTTGTTTTTTTATTAACGGACAACGACTTCTGAAGTCAATTATTATAGTCAATTGCAGGAAAAATATGCTATACTGTATATATGGCTACAAAAGAAGTTTTTATTGGCGGAAAGGGAATTACAAAACGTATAGGAATCGGCGGTAATAATCCGGTTTCTATCCAGACAATGTGGAAAGAACCTATAACTGACGTAAACGATAATTCTGAAAAACTTGATTTAATACTGAAAAAAATAAATAATCTTCAGCTTCTTGGCTGTGATATTATCCGTTTTGCTGTTCCTGATATGAAAAGTGCAGCTTCCCTTTGCCGGATTGCTGCCCATACTGAAGTTCCGCTTGTTGCAGACATTCATTTTGATTACAGGCTTGCCCTTGAGTGCCTTAAAGGTAATGTTGCTGCAATCCGTATAAATCCGGGAAATATCGGTTCTGCTGAAAATACTCGGAAAGTGGTGGAGGCATGCCGGGAAAACGGTGTTGCAATACGCATCGGAATTAATTCCGGAAGTTATCCTAAAGAACTTCAGAAAAAAGTTGCTGCCGGAGAAATGACACGGGCGGAAGCTCTTTGCGAAACAGCCGTTATTGAGTCTGCTGTATTCGAGGAACTTCATTTTGATCAGTATGTTGTAAGTATGAAATCGTCAAGCGTTGAAGAAACTGTGCTGTCAAACCGCTTTTATGCGCAGAAATATCACAATCCGCTTCATCTTGGCGTAACGGAGGCTGGTCCTCTTATTGATGGCGTCGTAAAATCTACGATGGCTTTCTCAACTCTTTTGAATGAAAATATTGGTGACACAATCCGTGTCAGTTTGTCTTCAACTCCTGAGAATGAGGTGATTGCAGCCCGCAATATTCTTAAGGAATGCGGCAGGCGTACCGGCGGCGTAACTCTTGTTTCGTGTCCTCGCTGCGGAAGGGAAGGTTTTGACGTACATTCCTTTGTAGAGCGCTGGCAGCCGGAGCTTCTTGCTATGGATAAAAATATAACGGTAGCGGTGATGGGCTGCATTGTAAATGGACCTGGTGAAGGAAAACATGCTGACATCGGTATTGCCGGTGCCGGCGGAAAGGCAATTATTTTTAAGAAAGGGCAGATTGTCCGCACGGTTCCGGAAAAAGATGCCGATACTGCTTTTAGGGAAGAAATTCAGTCTTTGTAGGATATTAAAATGAAAAAAACATTCCTTTTTATATTTATTTCGCTGTTTGAGTTTTTCTGCATTTTCTCTGAAACTATAGCAAAACCTGATTATATTATTGATGACAAGCGTATTTTTTTAGATGCGCAGATTGCGTTTGACCAGCAGGATTACGGGCTGGCATTGAAATTAGTCGAACGGGCAAAAGCAGCACGAAAACAGAAAGTAAAATGGGAAGTATATACTTTGGAAAATTCTCTTAAACCTGCGGAAGTAAAACGGGCTGGAGATTTTATTCCTGACATACTGCCGGTTCTTTCAGACAGACAGGATTATGATGCTCTGGAGATTTTTTCCCGGTACGAAAAATTATATACGATGGATTTTTTTGAAAATTCTGCAAAAAAATTGATTGCTTTTATAAAAAACAGAAGTGAATTTCCTGAGGCCGATTATCTTAGCGGATGTGTATATCAGCTTGAAGGAGAATATTCTGTGGCAGAACAGCTTTTCTTAAAAGCGTTCGAGTTTTCTTCCATTCTTGATGTGCCGGATGAAAAATATGATATTCTGTATTCTTTGGCAGACATCAGTTTTACAAAAAAGAATTTTGAAAAATATGAAGAATATCTTGTCCTTATAATTTCTCAGGACAAGGCTTTTAAGGATAACAGGCTTATTGATGCTATGAAATCTACTATACGAAGCGTCAAATCAGATTGTATGGAGAAATTCTTTTTGATGTATCGCACGGAAAATTTCCGTCTGCTGAATGCTTATTTTTTATTGTCAGAATATTATCAGGAAAAAAATGAAAAGGACAGGGCGCTGACAACTGCTGCTCTTGGCGCACTTACCGGTTTTTCCAAAGTGTATGATGTTGTTTCAAAGCGCAATCCTGAATTCGAATATGCAGGACTTTCTTCCCTTTTTATTGAGGCATGCAAATACACTGACATTGTGGAGTGGGGTATTAAAAACAATGTGTGGAAAGGTTTTAATGACTTTGCAGAAAACACCTTTAAAAATGAATGTCCTGTCTTTGCCGTAAAATTGTATACGATCTTAAAGGAACATTCGCCGGAAGAATACTGGCGTGCAGAAGCTTCTGTCCGGCTGGATGTAATTACGGCTGCCGTTAAGCGTTAGTAATGCAGTCCGATTCCTATGCTGATTTCATAAGTGCTTACAGAATCCCGCCAGTCTTGATTTAATTTGCCCTTGATATAAGGCATTTTTCTTCCCAAATCAACACCAAGACTTCCGCGCACTTGAATTCCCTTCCATTTCAGCGGATAGACAATAGCTTCTATACCGCCGGCTAAAAATCCGTCCCTGTAATCAAAAATCGTTCCTGTAGAACGGTTTTTAATAAACGCAATGTCTATGAACGGCGAAAGTTGAAGTTCCATATCAAAATAGCGGACATACGGAATATGCTTGATTACAGGTACGTCTTCCCAATGAACTTTAAATATTCTTATCGGTAAATCAAGATTGATTACGACTGCACCTGGAGTGTAACAGGCTTTTTTGTCGCCGTCACCGGTATCGGAATCAAAATACTGTTCGTCCCTTATTCCTCGCAGCCTTTCTCCTATAGATACGTTTGAATTAAGATAGGCGAATGCATAGATGTCTGTAGAAAAGCAAAAGTGCTTGAATGCTTTGTATGCCTTTAGTTCCGTTGATATGCCCGGAGAGAAGGTGTATGTTTCAAAGTTATAGGAAACTGATTCTGTAAGGCTTGCACTCATTCCGTTTCGGAAATTTTCAATCCAGTTTATTCGCTCTGTGGAAATTGACTGTCCGATTTCCATTGCAGGTCCAAGCAGTCCGTCATTTGATTTGTATTTCGGGTATAAATCAGATATTCCGTCAAAATCCCAGTTATATGTAGCTTCGATATACGGCGTATAATAAATGTTTCCCCAGTCCCTGACTTTCTGAAGAATAATAGGAACAGAAATTTTTGCATTTTCTACAAAATAGGTACCGTCTCCGTAGTGTACCATAGTGCCGTTCTCATCATAATCTTCGTAGTCTAAATCACGGATAAACGATTGGTTGAAGGCAAACTTAACGGAAAATGCATCAAACGGCAGTTCTAAGTCGAGTCCGGTCTGCAAGTTCCATTCAGGGGTTGATTCTCCGAGCGTATAGGACACTTCAATGTCATTTACCCAGGAAGCATTGAATTTCCACAGACGGAACGGAGTTGCAAATTCCATATTGAAACCGAATTTATATTCCGGATCATCATTCTCATTATCTTGTTCAATGGCAAAGTTAAAATCTCCTGCCATTTCTTCCATTGAGCCTAGAAAATTTGTATCCTTTGCTTTAAGCCTCAGGCTGAATCCGTTGTTTGAGTCATATTTAGGGTAGGGAACGGCAAGCAGGTGTTTTGAATCTTTTGTACTGACGTTAAGGTAGACGTCATACAGCGTTTCTGTGTTTTCGCCGGACTCTGTTTCTTCCTGAGAATGTTCTTTTAATGAAAAATCTACGGAAATCTTTTCAAAAACGCGTGTATTTTCGAGTTTTTGGGCATAATCATTTATGTAGTCAATCAATTCGTCTTCATTCTTAAAAACGAGTTTCTTATCTACAAGAACTTTTGTTTCAATCGCGTAGGGGCGCGTTATGCCTTTTACATCGTACTCAACGTCCCTGATAATATAGTTGTCTGCAAATATAGCAGAAGATATGCACAGCAATATTGCGAGTAATATCGTTTTTTTCATTTAGTAAGCGCCTTTTCCATTAATTACAACCCACACCGTGCGTATGATAATCCATAAATCAAGCCATATAGACCAGTTCTGAATGTAGAATGTATCAAGATAAATCCGCTCTTCGTAGCCTGTATCCGATCTTCCTGAAATCTGCCACATTCCGGAAAGACCCGGTGTTACAGAGAGAATGTAGCCTGCGTTTTCTCCGTATTTTTCAAGTTCTTCTTTTGTTACCGGACGCGGTCCTACAAAACTCATATTTCCTGTAAGAATGTTTATAAACTGCGGAAGTTCGTCAAGGCTTGTTTTTCGCAGGAATTTTCCGAATTTCGTTACGCGCGGATCATTTACGAATTTTCTGTCACGCTCCCATTCTTCCCTGCGTTCCGGATCGTTTTTAAGGATTTCTTCAAGCATTTCCTGCGAATTTACGTACATAGAACGGAATTTCCAGCAGGTGATTTCTTTTCCGTTTTTTCCGACGCGCTTGTGTCCGTAGAAAACAGGTCCTTTTGACGTTATTTTTATAAGGACTGCAATAATAATCATTATAGGAATGACAAACAGCGCGGAAATAAAAATCATAATAAGATCGATAAGCCGCTTTACAAACAGGTTCAGTTTTTTTGTGAGGTTATGCGTGGTTGAAAATCCCAGAATTCCGCCTATGTCGCGAAGCTGCATTGTGCTAGACAGATCCTGATTTTTCTGAACCGTTATCGTGTAGCGGTAGGAATTCATAATAGGGTGCTTGTCGCCCTCGTAGTCACACATAATAGCAACTTTTATGTTCAGCTGCTTTATGGCTTCAAGAATATCAGAAGATTCCGGAAATACAGGAATGTCATCATACATTGTGCAGTCAGTATTCCTGCTGTTTATGATGACGGCCGGCTTGTAGCCCAAATCATTGCGTTTTATAAGTCGTGAAATTACTTCATCACCGCTGTCGCCGGTACAGTAAATGACGGCCGGTACGCCCCACCATTTGCTTTTTCCGAAAGTATGCCTGCCGATTTCCCTGGATGCCGGCATTCCTATCGCCGTAATCGGAATGGCAAGAATGAATGCGCAGATAACGCCGAAATTTGAACTGTCGCGCACGATATTGTATGTAAATGCGAAAAGTCCGTCTTCCTGCTGAAGGACGATGCTTGCGCATATTCCGAAAAAGCAGAAAATTGAACAGGTTGTAAGCTTGCGGACTTCTTCAGACGGAGAAATCATAATGCCCGGATACAGACCTGCTGCGTAGTACACGATGAGTATGAGCGGAAAATAATATGCATAGTAAATGAATGACCTGAAATTGATTGCAGACGGATTGCACAGGTTTATGATGAAGAAAGAAAGACCTATGCAAAGAAAGAGGGATATTGCATCGACTATCATCAGCATAAGTCCGGACAGAAAGGAACTTGTCCGGTTCTTATACGTTTTTTTAAAATATTTGATAAAATCTTGAGAAGTCATATATACCGATTTTAATTTAAAATCGGTATGGTGTCTATATGTTCAGCTTCCGTAAAATTACGGAGGCTGAACGGCTTTTTATTTACAGCTTTCGCTAAGCTGAATGTGCTCTTTCAGAAGTTCTGTTGTCAGAGGTTCTGAATACGTCCTGCTGTTTGATGCCTGATTTTCTTTGTCTACAGTTTCACCTTCATAAAGAACGACCGGATAATCTTTTATGATATTTTCGCGTCCTTTTTCAATGATTGTCTGCGCCATTTCCATTGCAAGCGGATTGTATTTTTTTGCCTTGTTGATGACTGCAACAGATTCTGTAAGGTTGTAGTTTCCTTCAGTCGGATCAATGAAATCAATCGGAAGACCGGCTTTTTTGTCGCGGACTGCCTGATGGCGCAGACCGAAACCTACTGCTACTTCACCTGCACGAACTTTCTTGATAGGACCGGAACCGCTAAGCTCAAGGTGCGGACCTGCGTTTTCATAGATTGCCTTAAGCGCTTCCTTTGCGCCGGCTTCTCCGTAAGATTCGATGAGCGCCTGCACCATAAGCCAGGCAGTCGTGCTTCCCTGCGGATCAACTACGCTGATGTTGTTCTTGTATTCAGGATTTCCTATGTCCTTTATGCTTTTAGGATATGAAAGTCCGCCGTCCGCAAGCATTTTTGTATTTACGATAACGGCACCCTGAATTGCAAGCATCGGCGTATAAAAAGACGGATGCGCTGTCGTACAGGCTGTTTCAAATTCAAGATCCCTGAACATTTTGTTTATTTTCTGTGCGCTTTCAATATAGAAAGAACTCATCGTAATAAGGTCAGCTTCGATGTCTGCGCCTTCGGCAAAAAGTTTTCCGCCCAGCTCGCTTGTTCCGAATGACTGCAGGATGTATTTTCCTTCAAAGCCGTTTTCATCCAGAACTTTTTTAATGGAAACGACTGCTTCGTCGTCCGCATTTGAATAGATGATGACCTGCTTTTCCGTTGCAGAACCGTTTTTCCGGCAGCCGCCAAAAGACAGAAGAACAGCCGCTGAAATAAGAACTGAAATAATTTTTTTCATTTCCTGTACCTCTTTGGTATATAGTTTTTATTCGTGCGAAAGGGGAATTCCCTGACGCTTCCGGTGAGGCTGCTGATGTGCAATGCCTTTGACCGTCTTTATAATCAAATTCGTTATGAGAATCAGAAGCGACAGAATGAATATTTCATTGAATTTTGCAAAATGCTGAAGCTCCTGAATTTTTGTGGTAATTACCATTGTTTTTGCCCCGGCAATGAAAACTACTGCGCTTATCGTAACCATTCCGTTTATGAAAAGGTAGCAGAATACTTCAAGAAGCGTAGGCAGAATGTTAGGCGTAATTATGCGGACGACTGTTTTTATCCAGTTGTCGCCCAGAATTGCCGCCGTCGTTTCCCAGCTTTCGTTCATTTTGTCAAGCGTGCCTTTCATCATAAGGAAAGGCGTTGCAAAAAAGTGAATCATATTGCAGAAAACAAGAATTGCCATAGTGTTCCGCAGAAATGTTTTTTTGAAAGTAAGAAGAAACGCAATTCCAAGAACCATTCCCGGAATGGTGTTCGTTATCTGCGCGATTGACTCGATGATAAGCGTTCCGTGAGGATGAAGCCTGCTTCTGGTCGTTACAAGGGCGCTTGCGTAAACAAGCATCGTTCCTAAAAGTGCGGTGAAGAAGCTTATGATGAGCGAATTAGTGAAAACGCGTACCAGATTTGAGTCTGCAAATACTGATTTAAGGTTTTTGAGCGTTCCGTTCATATTGTACGGCCATTCCTGAACGAACGGTGCAACGAATACTACTGCAAAAATCGAAAGAATGCAGGTAATTATTGCCGCTGAAACAAGTGCAAGGATTATATCGCGCGCCGGATTTTTTTTCATTTCGATTTTTGTGATTTTGTTGTAGCGTACGTTGAATTTCTGAAGATAGTTCAGAAGAAGAATGCTTACGATTGACGGAAGCAGCATTATGATTGCAATGACTGCGCCCTGATTGAAATTCGGAAGGCTTCCGAGCATCGTATTGTACAAAAGTTCTGCGATGACAGTATAACGTCCGCCGATTGATGCCGGTATACCGAAGTCCGTGAACGACAGGAAGAATGCCTGCACTACAGAAACGGCGATTGTTCCCCACAGCGGCTGAAGTACGGCGGTGTAAAAGCATTTAAGTGCGCTGTCGCCCATAATCCTGCATACAACCATATAACGCTTATCGATGTATGCCATCGTATTTTTGGTAAGTGTAAACGAAATAGGAAGCGTGTAGATTACGTAGCCGAAAACAAGGCCGTTAAAGCCGTAGAAATCAAAAAGCTGCCTTCCGATTACTTTTGTAATCAGTCCTGTTTTTCCAAACGAGTAGATGATTGCAAAACCGTATGTGATTGTCGGAAGCAGCATTGGAAAAACGGCGCATGTCCGGAGCAGTTTTTTGAGGGCGGACGGAAGATTGGTAAAGTTTTCGGTGTAGGCAAGAATGAATGCAAGGAAAGTAGTGATTACTGCACTTACAGCCGACACTTTTGTGCTGTTCCAAAATGCCTGAGCCAGTTTTCCCTGTACGAAAACGTCCCGGAAATGGACGAGCGACAGGCCGCCCGGTACGGAGAAAGCGTTTTTGAAAATAAAAAACGCCGGAAGAACGATAAACAGTGTGAAAAAAAGCAGGACGACTGCATATACTGTATTAATCTGCTTGTTGCGCATTTCCGTTCCTTTTTTCGTCAAAAAGCTTGAAAATATTGTTTTTCTTTATTGTAAGCTGTTTGAGTATAAAATCATTTACAAAATCGCTTGCCGGACTGTTTATTATTTCGTCAGGAGTTCCGAACTGCTCTATGTTTCCTTTGTTTATGATGAGCACTTTGTCGCTTATTGTAAGTGCTTCTTCCGGGTCGTGCGTTACGATAATCGTTGTCAGATGAAAATCTTTTGCGATTGTAACGATTTTTTCTTTTATTGATTCCTTTATTACTCCGTCAAGAGCAGAAAGCGGTTCGTCAAGAAGAAGAATTTTCGGTTTCATAACCATTGTCCGCGCAAGTGCTACGCGCTGCTTCTGTCCGCCGGAAAGCTTGTCGATTTTTTTATCAAGCTGGTCTTTCAGTCCCAGAAGTTCTATCAGAGAATCAACTTCTTCTTTTGTTGAGCGGTCCGGGAAATTCCTCAAGCCGTAGGTGATGTTTTTATAGGCGTTAAGATTAGGGAAAAGCGCGTAGTCCTGAAAAACAATATTGAAGTCGCGCAGTTCCATCGGCTTTTTCGTTATGTCTTCACCGTTGAACAAAATCGTTCCTGAGTCCGGCTGAGTTATGCCCAAAATCAAATTGAGAAGCGTCGTCTTTCCGCTTCCTGATGAGCCGAGAATGGAAACAATCTCCGCATCCCCGATTGAGATAGAAATATCGTTCAAAATCGTTATACCGTCAAACGATTTTTTTATGTTTTTCAGTTCAAGCAATGACTGCCTCCAATAAGAAGATACTTTTGTACTGTACAGGAATTTGCCGTTTTAGTAAATATATTTGCCGTTTGATGTTCAAAATATAATAAAAAATATGTAATTTTGAACAAAAACCATTTACATTCTGGGTGATATTTTATATACCTAATCTAAAATCATATATTTTTGAACAAAATTGCTGTTCAAAGGAGTTTATTTTGGCAAAAAAAGTCTATCTTGGTCTTACAGGTGACATCATTCACCCTGGAATTATCAATATTATCAATGAAGGGGCAAAATACGGAGATGTCGTCGTCGGTCTTTTAACTGACAAGGCAATTGTAAATCACAAGCGGCTTCCGTATCTTTCATACGAACAGCGCAAGGACGTTGTAGAAAACATAAAGAACGTTTCAGAGGTAATTCCTCAGAATGACTGGAGCTACGTTCCTAATCTTCAGAAACTGAAGCCCGAATTTATGATTCACGGCGACGACTGGAAGACAAACTACCTGAGCGGAATTCGAGAGGAAGTCCTTGAAGTTATGAAGGAATGGGGCGGTCAGGTCATAGAAATTCCGTATACGCAGGGAATAAACTCTACGGCTCTTGTTGAAAATGCAAACATCATCGGAACGACGCCTGATGTCCGCCGTGCAACGCTCCGTCGCCTGATTGCCGCAAAACCGATTGTCAGGATTATGGAAGCTCATTCCGGGCTTACGGGACTTATCATTGAAAATACGCAGATTCAGAAAGAAGACGGACTTCATCAATTTGACGGAATGTGGTCGTCATCACTTACCGATTCTACGGACAAAGGAAAGCCAGACATCGAGGCTGTAGACCTTACGACGCGAATGCAGAGCCTTACGGATATACTTGAATGTACTACAAAACCGATTATTTACGACGGCGATACAGGCGGAATACCGGAGCATTTTGTGTTCACGGTGCGGACGCTTGAGCGGAACGGTGTAAGTGCCGTCATCATCGAGGATAAAAAAGGACTTAAGAAAAATTCGCTTTTCGGAACAGAGGCAAAGCAGGTTCTTGCCACTGAGGAAGAATTCTGCGAAAAAATCAGTGCGGGAAAAAAGGCGCAGGTTACTAAAGACTTTATGATTATTGCCCGCATTGAAGAAATCATTGCCGGCTATTCTGTGGACGAAGCTGTAAAAAAAGCGTTTGCCGCCGTAAAAGCCGGTGCAGACGGAATTATGATTCACTCAAAAGACAAGTCCGGTATGGATATAAAGGAATTCTGCGAAAAATTCCGCGCGGAATACAAATCTATTCCGATTGTACTCGTTCCTACGACTTACAATCAGTTTACGGAAGCAGAACTAGCTTCCTGGGGTGCAAACGTAGTAATCTATGCAAACCATATGCTTCGCGCCGCGTATCCGGCTATGGTGAAGTGCGCAGAAACTATTTTGCAGGCAGAGCGTTCACTTGAGGTTAATGACATCTGTATGCCGATAAAGCAGATTCTTGAGCTTATTCCGGGAACAAAATAAATTTTTTCAAAAAATACAAAGGAAACTGAAATGATAAGACCATCGACTTTTTATGATATGCTGATACAGAACGGAACGGATTTTTTTGCAGGCGTTCCTGACTCCCTGCTTAAAAATTTCTGCGCATACATTACGGACAATGCACCTGCAGAAAAGCACATTATTTCGGCGAACGAGGGGAGCGCAGCGGCTCTTGCTGCCGGCTACCATTTTGCCACAGGAAAAATTCCGCTCATCTATATGCAGAATTCCGGCGAGGGAAATATGATAAATCCGCTGCTTTCTCTTGTTGACCCGGATGTTTACTCCGTTCCTATGCTTATCGTAATAGGCTGGCGCGGCGAACCGGGCGTACACGACGAACCTCAGCACGTAAAGCAGGGAAAAGTAACGTGTGCCCTGCTTGATGCAATGCAGGTTCCGTATGAGGTGCTTGGCACGGACGAGGCGGATTTGCCTTCCGTTCTTGAAAAAGCATACGCATATATCAGGAAGAACAGCGCGCCGTTTGCGCTTGTAATACGCAAAGGTACTTTTGATGAATATACGCTTAAAAATAACGTTACCGTAGCAGGTTCGATGAGCCGCGAACAGGCAATTGAAAAAATTATGCTAAGCGCGGACGAGCGCACCGTTTTTGTTTCTACAACAGGAATGGCAAGCCGCGAACTGTACGAACTTCGCGAAAAGCACGGTATGGGACACGAGCGCGATTTTCTTACTGTAGGTTCAATGGGACACGCAAGCCAGATTGCGCTTTCCATTGCAATGCAGAAAAAAGACCGTTCCGTTTATTGCATTGACGGCGACGGAGCGGCGATTATGCAGATGGGCGGACTTGCTACAATCGGTACGCGTTCTCCGTCAAATATGGTTCATTTTGTGCTTAATAACGGCGCACACGACAGCGTAGGCGGACAGCCGACTGTCGGAAGGCAGATTGATTTATGCGCCGTTGCAGCCGGATGCGGCTATGAAAATGTCGTGAAGGTTGAAACTCCGGAAGAACTTGATGCAGTATTGAAAGACAACGATACAAAGAGTACACTGACGTTCGTTGAAGTGCTTGTTACGAAAGGCGCACGAAAGGACTTGGGCAGACCGAAATCAACTCCAGTTGAAAATAAGAATGCCCTGATGGCGTTTTTGAAATAGCATTTCTGGCAGTAAGAGGTTATTTATGATTAGACAGGCAGTTATAGTTGCAGGCGGACTCGGTTCACGCTTTGGAGACAGAACGAAGCTTATGCCGAAAGGATTTATTGAAATTGACGGCGTTCCTATGGTGGAGCGTTCAGTTCAGAAGCTGATTGCCGCAGGAATTGAGGAAATCATTATCGGAACAGGTCATTGCAGTGAATATTATGACGAACTTGCAGAAAAATATCACATTATAAAAACTGTCCGGAATGACAATTATATGAACACAAGCAGTATGGGAACTCTTGAAGTCTGCGTTCCGTACATAAAAGGTGATTTTTTGCTGCTTGAAAGCGATCTTGTATATGATTCTGTCGGACTGAAAGTTCTTCAGAACGAACAGCGTCCGAACGTCATTCTTGCAAGCGGAAAATCAAACAGCCACGACGAAGTTTATCTTGCCGCAGATGATGACGGCGTTTTGTATGAAGTCAGCAAGAACAAGGAGATTATTCCTAATCCAAGCGGAGAACTTGTCGGAATTACCAGAATTTCAAAATCCTGCCTTGACAAGATGATGGCGTATTATAAATCGGACAAAAGCCTTATCAAGCTTGACTATGAATCTGCCCTGAAACAGGTCAGCATTTCCGGCGAGCCTGTGTTTGTTCATAAAGTAGAATATTATGCCTGGACGGAAATTGATGATGAGTCTATGCTTGACCGCGCGCTGAACCAGATTTATCCGCGCATTAAGGAAAATGAGGAACTCCAGAATATCCGCCGTGAAGTCCTGCTTAATCCCGGACCTGCAACTACAACAGACAGCGTAAAATATGCGCAGGTACAGAGCGATATTTGTCCGCGCGAACTTGAATTCGGCGGACTTATGGAATGGTGCGCAGAAAAACTGACTTCTTTTGCTGCCGGTACAGATGAATATACGACCGTTATGTTCGGCTGCTCGGGAACGGGCGCTGACGAGGCAATGGTCTGTTCCGTTGTTCCTGAGGACGGCAGGCTTCTTGTAATAGACAACGGAAGCTACGGAAACCGCCTTGCAAAGATTGCAAAAGTCCACAAACTGAATTTTGACGTATTTGAAAGTTCTACATACGAGCCTATTGACTTAAAGGCGCTTGAGAAAGTTCTTTCTTCAAAAAAATATACGCACCTTGCAGCCGTTTATCACGAAACGACCACAGGACTTTTAAATCCGATCGGAGAAATCTGCACAATGGCACATTCTTTCGGAATGACGACGATTGTT
>SAMEA3663010__coassemble_301_pt1 | contig 21649 bp, 15 predicted proteins | sample SAMEA3663010__metabat2_high_PE_013 | metagenome-assembled genome bin SAMEA3663010 (sample SAMEA3663010) | pig gut metagenome | biome: pig gut; feature: pig-associated habitat; material: faeces | place: France | collected 2012 | reverse complement strand
TGAAACGCAGGAAGCGTTCGCACTTCTTGAAGCTCAGTTTGGTTCGGTTCCGTATCATTTTTCAGGAAGCATCCGTAAAAATTCGGTCAGCATAACAGGTGATTACGGCGTTGCTTTCGATATGCATATGTCGGGTCGGGAACGTTACGATGGTGCATTCTGTATGGATGAATTTCCGATCGCATTCCCTAAGTCAATTCTTGCACTTTCCGTTGATACAGGATACACAAAAGAAGACGGTCTTAATTTGATGATAAGCAGGATTTTTGCGCAGGAAGCAGGCGGAAAATATGCGTTTTCTCCAAAACTAACTGTTTCTTCTGCGACTGTTTCTAAGTACGGTGCGTTTCTTAATCAGATTGAATACACGGATTCATATTCTTCTCTAAAAGGAAAAAGCCAGCTTTTATGGAATGTAAATGACGGTATATTTGATTCTGCAAGTTTCTTGTTTGAGGCGAATGACAAGACCGGGACGGAAAGCGTTTTCATTTCGGTTGACGTTTCAAATCCTATGCGCGATTCTTTTTCCGGTGATTTTGTAAAACATTCGATGTACGTAAACTCTCAGGCAGTCCTCAAAAATTTTGACCTGAACCGCTTTACTTCGGAGGTGAACGAAAAAAATGCACTTACGGCAACAGTCATTGCAACGGGAACGATTGATAATCCGTACATCGGAATTAACGTTGATTCGCTGGGCTTTACAAAAGGCGGAAAATCAGTTTCTGCCGCCGGAAGTGCGTATGTTGAAGAAAAAATGCTTGCGATGGAGAATGCGCATCTTTACTACAACAAGCTTTCTTTTACCGGGATTTCTGCCGCATTCGATCTTTCTACGTTTTCCGGAAAAGCATCCGCCGTTCTTGATACTGTCGTGATGAAAAATACTGTACACGCACCGCTTGAACTTTCTGTTTCGGAAACGTATGTTGCGCCGGGAACTTTTGTACCGGCTGAATTTGCGGCAACATTGCAGTGCAAAGAAGTAACCGGTTCGTTCATAAAAAAGCCGTTCCCGTTTGAACTTACCGTCCTTCATTCTGCGGAAACTACAGCAGTTTTTACTTCGGAGCAGATTGGAATTTCCGGCGTTGCGGCGCATAACGGCGACATTCAGTTTACTATTGCAGACGGAAAGCCGGTTTTCTTCCGGCTGGACGGTTCTGTTTCTTCCGGGGCTCTTTCGCTTTCCCTTGATGATGTGCGCGCAGATATAGGGGAACTTTATTCGTACATTGACGTACCAAAATTGAAAGTTTATAAAGGCGTCCTGAAAGGTGCGGCAAAAATCGGCGGTGTCAGCAAAGACCCTGATTTTACCGGGAAATTTGTAATTGACGGCGTAGATTTTTCCCTTCCTACAATTATTCCTTCTCATATTACAGTTCCGCGCATTCAGGCGGTAATGAACCACACTCAGCTTGATGTTCCGGAAATTAAGGCTCTTGTAAAGAATAATTATCCTGTTTTCGGAAGTGCTGTCGTTTATCTTGACCGCTGGTCATTCGACCGGCTGGAAGCAAAGGTTCGCACGCCGGAGAAAGGCTTTGTTCCGGCAGATTTTAATATCCGCCTTGCAGAAATTGAGGGCGATGCATCGGTCAATCTTGATATTGTATATGCCGACCACTACCTTGACGTTTCCGGCGACATTCTCGTAAAAAACACGAACGCCCGCGCAAAAACAAAGCAGATTGCAACAACGAGCGCGCCTTCAAAACGTTCATTCTACGTCCGTTCCGACCTGAACATAACGCTGCTCCAGCACTGTATCTTCCGCTTTGATCCGCTTCTGCGCGCTGTCTTTACTCCTAACTCGCAGTTTACGTTCAAGTATGATATGGAAGAATCAATCGTGCAGATTGACGGCGAGATTGCGCTTCGTTCCGGCGACATTGCCTACCTTAGCCGGAACTTCTACCTGAAAAACGGTGTAATGCGTTTTAATAAAAATGATACTACCTTCAATCCGCTTGTTACGCTTACGGCAGAAACGCGTGAAAAGGACGAGAACGGTAACGATGTCCGCCTTATTCTTTCTGCGGTGAACCAGTACCTGTTCGACCTTAATCCGCAGATTTCCTCTATCCCTGCAAAATCCGAAACGGAGATAAGCCAGATGCTGGGACAGATTGCAGTTGGTGATTCCGACAATATCAGCGGATTTCTGCTTGCAACTGGCGATTACGCAATCCAGTCAACTGTCGGGCGTAATATAGAAAACAAGTTGCGTGATTTCTTTAATTTTGATATATTATCAATCAGGACTTCCGTGCTGCAGAATGCACTGAAGCTTAGTCTTTCTTCAAGTAAATCTGATTCCGGGAAGAATTCTCAGAAAATCGGTAACTATTTGGATAATTCGACTGTTTATATTGGTAAATACTTTGGAAGTGCGTTATATGCCGATGCGCTGCTGCATTGGTCTTATGATGAAACGCGTGTTGATGATAGAACAACTGCAGGCGGTCTTGTTTTTCAGCCGGAAATCGGTCTTGAAATGGAATCGCCGCTTGCTAACATTAGATGGAATATGGCTCCTAATATTGATGCGCTTATGAACAGCAGGCTTGTCGGTTCAACGTCTGTTACACTTTCCTGGAAATTTTCTTTTTGATATATAGAGGAGTTCTTATGCTTTCTTTGGGCAAATGGAGGAAAATAGCTTGTGTTTTCCTTGCGTGTGTGTTCTGTTCTGTTTCTGCTTTTTCTCAGGAAAATTCAGACTGGTATGTTGGAAAAACAATCTCGCAGATTTCTTTTGAGGGGCTGCGCTCCGTAAAAAAATCTGAAGTTTCCGGTGTTACAGGCAGTTTTATAGGAAAGACGTTCGAGGATTCTTTATACAATGATATTCTTGACCGCCTGTATGCGCTTGGTTATTTTGAAGATATCGAGCCGTATGCAAAGCACGATCCTAAAAGTCCTGACAAGATGATTCTTGTGTTCACGGTAAAGGAGCACGCTGTCATTTCGTCAATTGAATTTAAAGGCAATAAAAAAATCCGCAACAACGAACTTCGGGACAACATTACTGCAAAAGCCGGTGATGTTTTTCTTGATTCGGCAATTCTTCTTGACGAGCGTGCGCTTCGCGATTTCTACATCAAAAAGGGCTATTCCAACGTGCGCATTTCGTATACGTCAGAGGAAAATGCTGACGGCGTAAAAGTTGTTTTTCACATTATAGAAGGTTCTGGTACTGTTATTACGTCAATAAAGTTCAGCGGAAACACCGTTTTTTCAGAGCGCACGCTTAAAGGGAAAATCTCTCTAAAGGAAGAAGGCTTTATGCGCGACGGTGCTTTTCAGCGCGCTTCTCTTGAAACTGACAAACAGACTATAATTGCCTATTATCTGACGCGTGGATATGCTGATGCGCGGATTGTAGATGTAATTCAGGAATCTTCAATCAATGAAAAAAAGGCGCGCGAGGAAATGTCACTCGTGTTCATCATTCAGGAAGGCGAGCAGTATACGTTCAGCGGACTTACGATTTCTGGAAACGAGATTTTCTCCACCGACAAACTGATGTCGTTTATAAAATTGAAGAACGGCGACGTTTTCAACCAGACAAAATTTCAGGAAGGTCTTTCCAATCTGACTAATCTGTATTACGAAAACGGTTATATGTCGAATGAATTTTATCCGGCGATAAACAAAGATTCCGAGCGCCACACGATAGGCTATTCGCTGTCTATTGTAGAACGCTCGCGCGCGCATATTGAAAACATTATTATAAAGGGAAACACAAAAACTAAGGATTACGTTATCCTGCGCGAGCTTCCGGTAAAGCCCGGCGACGTATTTTCCCGCGACAAAATTATGGCCGGAATGAGAAATCTGTACAATACGCAGTATTTTTCAAGTATCGTTCCTGAACCTGTTTCCGGCTCTGAAGCAAACCTTGTAGACCTTGTAATTACGGTTGAAGAGCAGTCAACTACGTCGCTTCAGTTCGGTATGACGTTTACCGGCATTGAAGATCCGGATGATTTCCCGATTTCCCTGTTTTTCAAATGGCAGAATTCAAATCTTCGCGGACTTGGAAAAACTATTTCCGCCGGCGTAAATGCTTCTACCAGCGACCAGTCTATTGACTTTTCCTACAGCCAGTCCTGGCTTTTCAACAAGCCTATTCAGTTCAGCGAGTCGCTTTCCCTGTTCCATTCTGATACGTCTGCGCTTCTTGCAAACTGGCTTGCATCCGGAACGCTTGACGACGATTACTATTACTACGGCTACGAATCCTGGGGTGCCTCTTTAAGTTCTTCTGTAGGTCACCGCTGGAATCCGCCTTTTGCAATCCTTACTGTCGTGGGCGGTATGACGAATACCGTTACGGATAACCTGTATGACCAGAATCTGTACATTCCGATTGATTCGGGCGTTAATAAATATGCGGAACGTTTCGGACTTAAAAATTCAATCTATGCATCAATTTCTCTGGATGACCGCGACATAAACTATGATCCTTCTACCGGTTGGTTTGTAAATCAGAGGCTTGCCTGGTACGGTCTTATTCCTGACGTTGAACACGAATTCTATCTCCGTTCCGATACAAAACTTGAGTCGTACCTGAAACTGTTTGACATTCCTGTTGCAGGCGGTTACTGGAACTTTAAGGCTGTTCTTGCTGCATACACAGGATTTTCTGCGATATTCCCTGTTCCGGGAACTCTGTTCGGTTCGTCAAGCAAAGTGTATATCGACGGTATGTTTAACGGACGCGGATGGACGGATATTTACAATGAAGTTCGCGGAAAGGCGATGCTTTCAAACAGGATTGAGCTTCGTATTCCGATTTTTACAGGTGTCATCGGACTTGACGGATTTTTTGATGCAGTTGCAGTCAAGGAAGAGCCTGAGCAGATGTTCAATGATTTGTCTATTGAAGATTTCTATTTCAGTTTCGGACCGGGACTCAGATTTCTTGTTCCGCAGTTTCCGCTCCACCTGCTTTTTGCAAACAAATTCCGCGTAAAGGACGGCGATGTTGTCTGGGACAGCAAATGGCAGTTCGTCCTTTCATTCAATATGACAAACAAATAATATGTTTTTCTAAAAGGAGTTTTTATGAAGAAGAGATTTTTTGCACTGATTGGCGTACTTTTTTTTATGGCGGCAGGTTCCGGTCTGTATGCACAGCAGATTACAAAATTCGGTGTTGTTGATACGGCAAAAGTTTATAATGCATATTTCCGTAATTCTGCGCCGGTTCGTAACTATGAAAAGAAGAAGGCAGAATTTCAGGAAGAAATCAACAAATATACAGATGAACTTCAGAAACTTCAGCTGAAAAAACTTGAATATGAAAAAGCTGACAATGACGCACAGGCACAGCGCGTTCAGGCTGAAATTTCCAAAAAATCTGAATTTCTTGTTGAATATACGAACGCAAAGAACATTGAGCTTGAGTCTATTCAGAAGTCATTGCAGAGTTCCGATGCTTTCTATAAAAAATTGTATGAGTCCCTTGCAAAAATTGCAGAAAGCGGCGGCTACAGTATGATTTTGAGCCTTCAGCAGGCAAATGCGATTTTGTGGTATTCCAGTTCTGTTGACATAACGGAGCAGGTTATTGCTGATTTAGGATTATAATCTCTGGTTCTACAATAATGGAAAATGAAATGACGCTCACTCCTGTTATGCAGCAGTATATGCGCATAAAGAGCGAGCATAAAAATGAAGTCCTGTTCTTCCGGCTGGGAGATTTTTACGAAATGTTTATGGAGGATGCGGTAGAAGTATCGCGTCTTTTGAATTTAACGCTTACTCACAGGGGAACTGCGCCAATGTGCGGAATTCCTTATCATGCGTCAAAAGTTTACATTTCGCGCCTTCTGCGTCTTGGAAAAAAAATTGTTATATGCGAACAGGTTGGTGACCCTAAGGCGAAGGGACTTACGGAACGAAAGGTTGTTGAAACGATTACGCCGGGAACTGCGGTTGAATCAGAATACCTTGAGGGAAATTCGAATAATTATCTTGCTGCGCTGTGCGTTTTTCGGGGAAAAACAGGTTTTGCGTTCATAGACGTTACGACTTCTTCTTTCTGTGCGACGTCCTGGAACGCTTCTGATATGGCGGAGCAGTTTCCTAAGGAACTCGGGCGCTGTTCACCTAAAGAAATGCTGCTTCCGCAATCCTTGAAAAATAACGGAACTGTCCAAAGCGCGCTTGAAGAATATCCGGGAATGTCCGTTTCATATTATCCGGACTGGGATTTTAACGCTGAACTTGGCTATAAAAAACTGTGCGCGCAGTTTAAGACTGCTTCGCTCCAGCCATTCGGGCTTACGGAAACGTCCTGTGAAGTTCCTGCAGCAGGTTTTCTTCTTGATTATCTTGAAAAAACTACGAATTCTCCCGTTCCGCACGTAAGCGGCATAAAAACATATCACGACAGCCAGTATCTGATAATTGATGATTCTTCACGCAGAAATCTTGAGATTGTGGAAAATTTGCGCGATTCTTCAAACCAGTTTACGCTTCTTGAATGCGTAAATTATGCCGAAACGGCGATGGGAAACCGAATGATACGTCAGTGGCTTTTGTATCCGCTTACTGACAAGGGAAAAATTGAGGCGCGGCAAAATCATGTTTCCCTGTTCGTAGATAACCGCACTTTGATGGAACACGTCCGGAAAAATCTTGCATCTGTCCTTGACGTCGAGCGTCTTGCCGGACGAATTGCAATGGACAGGGCGCACGCAAAGGATCTTCAGGCGCTCCGTTCAAGTCTTGTTGCCTGGCTTACGGTGCGCGAGGAACTTTCCGAATACGATTTTGCCGAAATCGACGCGCAGAAAGCCGTTGAAATAATAGATTTAATTCAGAATGCGATTATGGACGAGCCTTCAACTGCCCTTACGGAAGGCGGAATTATAAGAACCGGCTGGTCTGAGGAACTTGATCACTGGCGGGACGTTCACGACAATTTTGATAAAATTCTTTCTGAGTATGAGGCGGAGGAACGCGAAAGGACGGGGATTTCTACGCTCCGCATAAAATATACAAATGCGTTCGGCTATTTTATAGAAGTAAGCAAGGGAAAGCTCTCTTCTGTTCCTGAAAATTTCATTATGCGCCGCGCTCTTGTAAACGGCGACCGCTATACTACTGCGCGCCTTCAGGAACTTGAACACGAACTGAACGAGGCTGGAACGCGTATTCTGGAACTGGAACGCGATTTGTTCCTTGAAGTCCGCACAAAACTCCACGATTACGTTCCGTATCTTATGCAGACAGCTGCTGAAATCGCCTGTACCGATGCGGCGTGTTCTTTTGCGCAGGCTGCGTGCATTCACGGCTGGGTGCGTCCTGTAATAACGGAAGACAGGCGTTTTTATGTAACTGCGGCACGCCATCCTGTTGTGGAAAATCATCTTCCTAAGGGCGAGTTTGTTCCGAATGATTTATGCATAAGCGCAGATGATGACGAAAAGCCGTCATTCGGACTGATTACCGGACCGAATATGGCAGGAAAAAGTACGTATCTGCGGCAGAATGCGCTGATTTCGCTTCTTGCCCAGATTGGTTCGTTTGTTCCGGCAAAAACGGCTGAAATTGGAATTGCAGACAGGATTTTCTGCCGCGTAGGTGCAAGCGATAATCTTGCACGCGGGGAGTCTACTTTTTTGGTGGAAATGACTGAAACGGCAAATATCCTGCGCTCTGCAACTGACCGTTCGCTTGTAATTATGGATGAAGTTGGAAGAGGTACAAGCACGGAGGACGGTCTTTCAATCGCCTGGGCTGTATCTGAATATCTTTTGAATACAGTCCGGTGCAGGACTCTGTTTGCAACGCATTATCACGAACTTACGCGCATTGAGCATCCGAATATGGAACTTTTATGTATGGACGTTGCGGAACAGGGCGGAAAAATAACTTTTCTCCGCAAAATAAAGACTGGCGCTTCGGAAAACTCTTATGGAATTCACGTTGCCCGGCTTGCCGGCATTCCGCAGGCAGTCATTGACCGCGCAAACGTCATTCTTGAACATATACAGTCTGTGGCGGAAAACAAACCTGTCCTTGATTCAGTTCCTGAGTATGAGGAAAAAACTGTTTTGCAAAATCAGACAGTTCCGTCACCCTGCGCGCCGGGACTGTTCAGCGACGAGGAGATTATCCTTGATGAAATTCTTTCCGCCGATACAGATAATATGACGCCGATTTCTGCGCTTCAGCTTGTTGCGCGCTGGAAAAAAGCGCTTAGCGGAAGATAGATTTTTTTGCTTTTTTTGTAAATTTTTTCTGCAAAAACTGCCTTTTTTTACAAAACCCCGCGATATATAGTATGTGAAAAAATATATTTTTGTGCTGTGGCAGCAGTTGATTTACATTCTGCGGCTTGTGGCAGCGATTTTGGGTAACGGTCAGAACTGTGCGGTGTGCGAAGCGTCGTGCCGCGTAGTTCCTGTGTGTGAAAAATGCGAAAAGACGTATTTTTCGGTGAGAACAATCTCTTTCGGAATTTGCCGGGTGTGCGGAAAAAGGCTTGTTTCCGAAAATGAAATCTGTACGGAGTGCCGGAAATCGTCTGTCCTTCAGCATACGGACGGCGTTTTTCCGCTTTTTTCATACCGCCTGTGGAACATTGACCTTTTGTGCCGCTGGAAAATGCAGGAAGAAAGGCAGCTGTCGCCGTTTTTTGCAGGGAAACTCGCATCAAGGCTTCGGGAACTGAGTAATTATTTTCCGGATTTTGCCGTTATTCCCGTACCGCCACGCCCCGGGAAAATACGGTGCGAAGGATGGGATCAGGTTCAGGAACTTTCGGAATTTCTTGAATATGAGTACGGCTTTACCGTTCTTCGTATTCTTGAGCGACGGTCTGTCACCGAACAGAAAACGCTTGCAAGGACAGGGCGCATTGAGACTGTCGGAAAATCATATTGTATGAAAGCCGGCGTTTTTTCCGTTCCTGATACTGTCTGCCTTCTTGATGACGTCATTACGACCGGAGCAACTGTAGAAAGCTGTGCGTCAGTCCTGAAGTCTGCCGGTGCAAAAAATGTGCTTGCAGTATCGCTTTTTACGGTGGACAGTTAGTCCGTTCTGGCGGCTGTAATGATGATTCGCGCAATACGGACTTTGAACGATTGCAAAACAGTACATTTCGGTGTATTCTTATAAAACCGGATGTTTATTTATAGATGAAATATGATTCCGGCACTAACATAGCAGAACGCCCGTGTGCGTTTATGATGTCTTTCTAATGGGAGATACGTATGGCAGAAGATTCTCAGTTTCAGTTGGTAACGTTCCGTCTTGGAGAGGAATTGTACGGAGTAAATATTATGGACGTTAAGGAAATTGTAAAGTTACAGACTATCCGTGCAATTCCGAACGCGCCGTATTATATGGTCGGTATTTTAAATCTTCGCAGCGAGATTATTCCAATCATAGACTTGCACCGCCGTTTTCACATAGGAACGGAAAACGGAGATGTAGAACTTGATGAACTTGAAAGCGGTTTTATTATTCTGAACATCCAGGGAACAAAAATCGGAATTATTATAGATAAAGTTTCTCGTGTTGTTACGGTGAACCAGAGCGATGTGCAGGAACCGCCGCAGATGATGGGAGGTATCGGTTCTGAATATATTTCCGGCGTAGTAAGGGAGGAAGATTCATATCTGATAATCTTGAACACTCAGAAATTATTTGAATCAAAAGAACTCCAGAAAATTATTGAAATTCAGTAGAAATGATACACACATATAGCACAACAATTAGACGAAAAGAAATGGATGCCGTACTTACGTGTATGGTTGATGAAAAAATCGGGCCTGGTGAACTGAATGCGCGTTTTATTCAGCAGGTTAAGCAGTTTTTCGGCTGCGACGGTGCTGCTGCCCTTAGAAGTCCGCAGTCTGCACTGAAACTTGCGCTCAGGGCAATTGATTTTGAGCAGGGCGGAACGATAATGATTTCTGCGCTTGCTCCTTCGTGGCATTATCAGGCGGTGGAAGATTTAGGCTATGTTCCGCTTGTACTTGACGTTGATGAAGCTACAGGTCTTGTAAATGCAGAAATTGTCCAGCGCGGCATAAATCACGGCGGAAGGCTTTTGCTGCTCCACGAATCAATGGGAATTCTCCCTGATATGGAATCGATTATGGCGCTTGACATTCCGGTGATAGAAGACATTTCCAGAAGCGCCGGCGCTCTTGTTCCTTCCGTTGATGAAAAGGGGGAAACTGCTGAACCTCAGAAAGCAGGCTCGTTCGGGGTGTATTCAATTCTCGGGCTTGAAGAACGTGACGTCATTACTGCCGGCGGAGGTGCCGTTATTATGGCTCCTTCACGGCGCGAATGGATTGTACTTAAAAAATTTGTTGATGAAATCCCTTCTGTAGAGCAGCTCCCTGATATAAACTGTGCACTGGGACTTGTTCAGCTTAAGGAATTTCCGCGAAACGAAACGGCTCGTAAAGAAATTTTTGCGCTGTATAAACGCGCCTGTATGTCAGGAAGGCATAAACTGTTCTCCCGTTCCAACAATGCCGGGGAACTTCCTGCGCCTGAAGTTCAGAAGGGTGAGGACGGTTCTGAAAAACAGAATGCTGCTCTTGATTATACGTCTACGATGTCTTCGTTCCCGCTTGTCCTTACAAGTGCTTTTAAGGACGTAAAGCAGTATGCGGCAAAAAAAGACATCGAGATTGTTCCGGCATACGAAGATTCTGTAATTGCACTGAAGCAAGAACTTCTTGAGGACAGCTGCATACGTGCAAAATCGCTTTTTCTGCGATGTGCGCTGTTTCCGCTGTATCCGCGCCTTTCGCACTCTAATATTGCAAAAATTGTAAAAGTGCTCGGTACGCTGCCGTAACCTTATTTATAGCTGGTAATATGAAGAAATGCCTGATAGTCGTTAATACACATAAAGATGAATCTCAGAATTTGGGAAGGATGATACAGTCGTATCTTGCCGCAAAATCAATAGAATCATCTGTATTTTGTTTTGACGGCTTCAGCACGGAAAATCCGTTTACAGGATTTGACTTTGTAATAACGCTCGGCGGTGACGGAACCGTTCTTTTTGCGGCGCGCGGATGCGTAAAAAATAAAATTCCTGTGTTTCCTGTAAATCTTGGAGAATTCGGATTTATTGCAAGCATTCAGAAAAATGAATGGCAGAAAGAACTTGACTTGTTCCTTGCAGGAAAATCCGAAGTAGACGAGCGCAATATGCTGAATGCGGCGCTTGTTTCAACGCGTCAGTCTGAGCCGTTTTCAGGAATAGGGCTGAATGATGTTGTAATTTGCGCAAAGACAGCCGCGCGGACAATTATGTTTACTGTGTCATATAACGACGTGCCGCTCGGAACGTTTAAGGCAGACGGCATCATTATAAGTACGGCTACAGGTTCAACGGCATATTCTGCTTCTGCCGGAGGTCCTATTATTGACCCGGAACTCGATGCGCTTGTCCTTACGCCTATAAATTCTTTCTCCCTTTCGTCAAGGCCTCTTGTTCTCAGCCCGAAAGGGGAAGTCGGAATAACAATTCTGCCGTCCAGAGAAAATGACGTGATTATTACAATTGACGGGCAAAAACCGTTTGATCTTCACGAAGGCGACTGCATAAAAATCCGCAGACTTCAGGAAAAAGTAAAGCTTGTCGGCTGTACAACTAAGAAATTCTATGGAGCGCTTCGCTCAAAATTAAACTGGTCGGGAGGTCCTCATGCTTGAAGATCTTACTATAAAAGATTTTGCGATAATCGAATCTGAACATATTGAATTTTCAAAGGGATTTACCGTTCTTTCCGGCGAAACTGGTGCAGGAAAATCTATTATAATAGGTGCCGTTTCTTTTTTGCTGGGTGGAAAGGCGGAAATTTCCCAGATACGCGCAGGCTGTCACGAGGCAAGCGTCTGCGGAACGTTTGTCATTCCGCAGAAAGGTGCTGCTTCTGAATGGCTTTCTGAACACGGAATTGAGCCGGAAAACGACAGAATTCTTCTAAGGCGCTTTGTGCGTGATACCGGAAAGTCCGGCGCCTGGATTGGTGCAGTTCCTGTAACGCGTACTGACCTTGCCGATTTTTCCGCATTTCTTGTTGACATTCACGGTCAGCACGACCATCAGTCGCTTATGCGCGTTCCTGAACACCGGAAATTTCTTGATGCCCGCGCCGGAATTACGGAAGAAGTTGCTGAGTTTACTGTTTTGTATACGGCGATTGTAGAAAAGCGAAAACTTCTTGCTCAGCTTGATTTTTCTGATGCGGAACGTGCGCGTAATATTGATATGTATACGTTTGCAGTCAATGAAATTGAAGAGGCAAAACTTTCTCCCGGTGAAGACGAATCGCTTGAGGCGGAAGAAAGCAGGCTTTCTTCCTTTGAAAAACTGTACGCCGGCATTGAATCCGTAAAAACGCTGCTTGACGGCGGAGAGTCGGGAATTATTCCTCTTTTAAAAAAGGCGCGGCGTGAAAGTCAGCAGGCTTCTTCATTTGACAGAACATTAAATCAGCTTGATTCACGTCTGGAGTCTGCCTTTTATGAACTTTCTGACATTTCAGAAGAATTTTCTTCCTATTCGCAGAAACTTGTGTATGACCCGGTTCATCTGTCTGAAGTTCAGGAGCGCCTTTCTTTAATTTATAACCTTAAGAAAAAGTATGCGTCTTCCCAAAGTGCGCCGCTTCAGGAAGTTTTTGATTACTACGAAGATGCAAAACGTAAGCTTGAACAGCTTGGTGCAGGCGGTCAGGACAAAGAGTCGCTTCGGGTAGAAATTACAGCTCTTGAAAAACAGGCGTATATTGCCGCAAAAAAACTCTCTGAAAAACGCCGTGCTGCAGGAGATACGCTTTCTGGCGAGGTAGAGGCAATTCTTTCTGCGCTTGGTATGAAAGGTGCGCGTTTTGCCGTCAGCATAAACGAAAAGCCCGGCACGGATATTGAGCAGAAATGCGGACCGTACGGAATGGACAATGTGGAATTTCTTATTGCTTCGAATGTCGGTTCTCCGCTCCTTCCACTTGCAAAAATTGCCAGTGGCGGCGAACTTTCACGCGTTATGCTTGCGATAAAAACGATTTTTGCCCGGATTGACCCGGTAGAAACGCTTGTCTTTGATGAAATTGATACCGGTATCGGCGGAGAAATTGCCGCTGCTCTCGGCAGGCATATGAAGGCTCTTGCCGTAAATCGTCAGATTTTCTGTATAACGCATCTCGCGAGCATTGCAGTTTATGCCGATAATCAAATAAAGATTAGAAAAGCTGTTGAAGGCGGAAAAACAGCGTCTTCCGTTCAGTATGTAGAGGGCGAGCAGCGCGTTGCAGAGATTGCACGTATGCTTTCCGGTGATTCTGATACTCAGGAATCTCTTGAACATGCCCGTGCAATGCTTCAAAAAGCGCACTGATACACAGCTGATTAAACACTATGGGGATAAATGCCGTCAGGATGTCGGACTTTTATCTGCAAAAAGTTTGCGTTGCAGACTTTAATCAACTGCACATTCTTATTTCACTGTGAATGTGCTTAAAAAGTCAGATTGGAAGTAAAAAAATCCTCATTGACTTTTTACAGGAGATTATATGGCAAAGATTTCTGAAGTAACAAGGCTGGAATTCGCTGATGCAATAAAACCATATCAGTCAAAAATCACTGCTATTTTGAGCAAGGAAAAAACAGTTCTTAATGCCATTGCCGGCGGCGGAAAGGAAGCTTCTTATAAAAAGCTGATGCTGTGCGAAGATATGATTTATGTTTCTTCCCTGTATATGGCGCAGAACAGCATTTCCTTGAAAATCCTTGAAGTGAAGAATAACGATGCGCTGAATGATGCCCGTAAAATTTTATACAAGGCTATAATTTATTTAGAGGAACTTGTTACGAATATTATTGATATTCCGTATGTTGACCTTGCAAAGAATTATGAGCAGATTGCAGACTATTCTGTTGCAAAGCGTTTCTACCTTATAAGAAAGCTGGGGCTTGCAATTACGCTTCTGGAAGATGCTTTCGGAGATAACAGTAAATGGAAATGGTCTTTTATCGAACTGAAAGGAAGGTTTGCCGTTGTTGCAAAGAACTGCCTTGATATGCGCAAGGCTGCAAAGGCATATTTTGATCCAAATAACGAAGATTATGAAACTGTGGTTTTATATATTCGTATGCTTATAAAACTTCTTGATGCATCTGCTTCCGGTTATCGCGATAAATATGAACTTTCTACACGGCGGATTGACGATATGCGTAACGGCATAAAATTCCTGCTTGCGCGCCATAAACTTGCGCTTGCATTAAATGATGCAAAAACGGCAGAAGAAATCAAGAAAAAGGCTCTTGTCTGGAAAGATAAGATGGATGCCGACCAGAAATCAGGTTCCAGCAGGTAACCTATATGCTTACACAGAAATTTGCGCTTAAAATATTTGAAGGATTTTCAATTCAGCGGTGGACTGATTTAATCCGCCCGTTCGACATCGTTGAAATGGATAAAGCCGGTGAAAAAATGGTTCTTGCCTATATCATCGGAAAATGCGAGGAGCAGAAGGGCGTTTTTGTTGACTGGACCTGGATGATTTATGCATCCCTGTTCGATATTCTGAAAAAAATTGCGCTCTGCGATATAAAAGCTCCGATTCAGCAGATTTTGAAAAAGGATTATGCCTCCGAATATCTGCGCCTGAACGAATGGATTTTAAATCAGTATAAGCCGCTCATTGATGACAGCGCATTGTTTTCTCAGTTTACGATTTATGAGGGGCAGCGCGCAGGAACGTTTGACATTCCGGAAAAATCTCGTGCAGCGGAGCGCATTCTTTCTGCGGCGAATAAATTTGCCACGATGAGGGAACTTCAGATGCTCAGCATAGTAAATGAGCCTGAACGCCTTGAAAAAATAAATAAGGAGCTGCTCGCTGATTTGCAGGGTTATCTTGACTTGACAGGTCTTCAGCTTCTTATGACACGCCAGAAGTCATACGATTTTATAATGAAAATCGAGCAGCTTCGTTTTCAGACGCGCTGGAATCAGACTCCGCGAGTTCCAAAAACGAGTGTTCTCGGGCACTGCTTTTTTGTGGCTGTCATTACGCTGCTTTTGTGCAGGCAGAGCGGTCAGAAAATGTGCGAAAAACGTCTTATAAACAATTACTTTTCGGCTCTGTTCCATGATTTGCCGGAAGCCGTTACGCGGGATATTATTTCTCCTGTAAAGCAGGCGACAGACGAACTTCCGAGTATCGTAAAGCGGATTGAGGACGAAATTGTAAACAAAGAGCTTGTTCCCCTTATGGAACCGTATTTTTCCGATGAACTTATGTATTTTACAAGCGATGAATTTTCCAACAGGATAAAGGACAAAAAAGGAAATGCTGAAGTTGTGTCCTGGGAAGACTTGAACGGAAAGTATAATCAGGATGATTTTTCACCTGTTGACGGACGTACTGTCCGCATTGCTGACCATCTTTCTGCATTGCTTGAGGCGGACAGTTCCATAAAGCACGGCATTACGTCAAATCATCTTGAGTACGGGCGGAACAGTATGATTTCTCATTATAAGCCGGGTGAAACAATTAACGGAATTGATGTAGGAAAACTTTTCCGGGAAATTATCGGGGAATGACTAAAATAATCAGTCTTTTAGTCCGATAATCAGAATATGAATATTTCCAGAAACTTAACGATTAAATTTTTTGTTTTTTTTGCAGTGTGTGTATTTTTTGTACAGCCGTTGTCTGCGGATTCTGAATACATTGTAAAAAAAGGCGATACTTTATATTCCATAAGCCGAAAATATGAGCTGACCGTAGCAGAACTTCGCGCGGCAAATAATCTTAGCGAAAGCGACATTCTTAAAGCCGGCGAAAAACTTGTCATTCCGTCGGCAGACATCAGTAATGCCGCCGCGCTTTCCGGAAGCAGTAGCGGGAACGGCGGAACAGCTGCTGCGCCGGAAAAAACTTCTTCGACTGTAAATACAGTTTCATATACAGTCCAGAAAGGTGATACGCTTTACGGAATTGCCCGGAAATATAATATAAAACTTGCAGAATTGCTTTCACTGAATAATATTGACACGTCCGCAACGATAAAAGTTGGCCAGAAACTGCTTGTTCCGGCAGCTTCAGCCGCTGTTTCTTCGGTAACTGGCGGAAACTCCGCAAAACCGGCCGGCACTTCAAGTTCGGCTGCGGCACCTGTAAAAACAGCCTCCGAAAATACAGCCGCTTTGAACAACGTCAAAGGCATCTTATGGCCGCTTGCAAATCCTGTCGTAAAAAACATAAGCGGCAAGGTGAGCGGAGTTCAGCTTACCGGCGCTGATAATGAAAATGTAAAAGCCGTCCGTGAGGGAACTGTAATGTACACCGGCGTATACCGCGGATTTGGTGAAGTTGTATTCGTTCAGTCAAAAACAGGACTTATTTATTCATATACAGGATTGAAAAAAATTTCTGCCAAAAAAGGTGACTATGTTCTTTCTGGAGATGTGCTTGGCAAGACAGGAAAGGGCAGTGAGGCAAGCATTAAATTTATGGTGTTCCAGAACGGTATGCCTGTAGATCCTGTAAAAGTACCGCGCGGATAACGTTTACAGTTTTTGAAGTGCTGCCGTATGACGTATGCAGTGAAGGAAAATGTTTCCGCAGACAAACGCATCGTCATAGGCGCGGTGCGCATTTTTTATGATTATTCCTAATTTCTGCGCAATGAGCGGCTGGTTGTATTTTTCCTGCTCCGGGAATGCCCAGCGGCACAGGCCTAATGTATCTATCACCTGATTTTCAACGGGCGGTATTGACAGCCGTTCCATTTCTGCATTCAAAAAGCGCAGGTCAAAATTTACATTGTGTCCGATTATTATAGAATTTCCAAGAAAATTTAAAAAATCCGGCAGGACAGCCTGAATTTCCGGTTTTCCGGCAAGCATTTCGTCTGTAATATGATTTATCTGTGAGCATTCAAACGGAACGCTCTGGTGCGGATTTATCAAAGTGCTGAATGAGCGCAGAACGCCGGACTTGTTGAACTGAACCGCGCCGATTTCAATAATCCGGCACGTCTGGCAGTTCAGTCCGGTCGTTTCTGTGTCGAATGCCGTAAACGTGGCGCCGCTGTCTAAAAGCCGCGCCAGTCTGCGGTAATCTTTTATGTGCTTATTTGGAAGCGTCATCAAGAATTGCGTTTATTTCGGCAGTTATGCTGTCACACAGTTTTCCTGCTTCTTCCTTTGCTTTTGCAAGACATTTGTCGCAAGTTCCTTCAACAGGAGTTTTTGTGTTGATGTAGAACTTGATTTTAGGCTCTGTTCCGGAAGGACGTGCGCTGACAATCGTTCCGCCTTCAAGGAAGAACTGAAGTACGTTGCTTTTCGGAAGGTCAATGCTTGTCTTTGCAGACGGATTTGCCGGGTCGTATGAAACGCTTGTCTGTATGTCGCGGATCTGAACGACTTTCTTTCCGCCAAGAGATTTCAGTCCTTCTGCGCGGAGCTTAGCCATAATTCCCTTCATTACGGAAACGCCTTCCATACCAGGGAAATTCTTGGAGATTGCGCGGTCTTCAAAGTAACCATATTCTTTGTACAGGTTGTCGAGGTGTTCGAGAAGGCTCTGTCCCTGTGAGCGCCAGTACATTGTCATTTCTGCACAGAGTGCCGCAGCAGAAACTCCGTCCTTGTCCATAACTTCAGTTTCAACTTTGTAGCCGTAACTTTCCTCTAAGCCGAATACATACGTTCCTGTCTTTGCAGCTTCAATCTGTGCTTCAACAGCGGCAATCCATTTAAAGCCTGTAAGGCATTCAATCATTTTGACGCCGTATTTTTTGCAGATTTCATCACCGAACGGAGAAGTAACGATTGAACGTACGACAAATGAATCTGCCGGAAGATTGTTCTGTTCCTTGCGTGAAAGAAGTACGTATTCCATAAGGAGCGCGCCCATCTGGTTTCCGCTGAGAAGGACGAAATTTCCGTCTTTGTCCGGGAATGCAGTTCCAAAACGGTCTGAATCCGGGTCAGTTGCCATAACGCAGTCTGCCTTTTCTTTTTTTCCAAGTTCAACTGCCATTGTAAGGGCTGCTTTTTCCTCTGGATTCGGCTTCGGTACTGTCGGGAAGTTTCCGTCCGGGTTGCGCTGCTCAGGAACGGTCGTAACTGACAGACCGAGGTCGCCGAGTACTTTTTCTACGTGCATTGCACCTGTTCCGTGAAGCGGAGTGTAAACAATGCTTACGTTCTTTGCATATTCTTTTATTAACGCCGGGCGGAAAAGCTGTGCCTTGCACATTTCCCAGTATTTTTCGTCAATTTCTTTGTCAATCAGTACAAGAGTTCCTGCTTTGATTGCATCTTCTTTTGAGATTGTCTTAACGTCAGTAACTTTATTGACTTCTTCAATAATTCCTGTGTCGTGCGGCTCGATAACCTGTGCGCCGTCGCTCCAGTATGCTTTGTAGCCGTTGTATTCACGCGGATTGTGGCTTGCCGTTACGACAACGCCAGTGTCTGCCTTAAGCTGGCGGATTGCGAACGAAAGTTCCGGAGTAGGGCGAAGTCCTGTAAAAAGATATGCCTTTATTCCGTTTGCGGCAAAAATGCAGGCAGTAGCTTCTGCAAAAACGTCTGAATTGTTGCGGCTGTCATACGCAATTACGGCGCTAAGCGTTCCTGCTTTTGCTTTTTCCGGGTTTGCCTTTATAACGTAATTTGCAAGTCCCTGTGTAGCGCGGTTTATTTCAAGCGTGTTCATTCTATTTGTTCCGCCGCCCATAATTCCGCGAAGTCCGCCTGTTCCGAATTCAAGCGTCTGATAAAATCTGTCTTCAAGTTCCTTGTAGTCCTCTTTTTTTACAAGTTCTTCTACTTCTGCGCGGAAGCGGACATCTTTTTCTTCTGCAATATACTCGTTTGCTTTTTTAAGAATTTCGTCTTTTGTCATATATGTCTCCCTTGTCGGTTTTATCCTGTTTCTCTCCATAAATAAGAGCGTATTGTTTGTAATATATATGTTACGCTTAAACTATACTGAATTTATTATCTTTGATAAAGGTACGCAGATAAAATAAATTACTGTTTTGGGGAAGAAACTTGAGTTTCGTTCTGGTTTCCGCGTGTCAGAAGCGGCACTATCATTCCGCCGGCTGCGTTTCCTGCAATTACCGTCAGGACGAAAAGAAGGTTCTGAACGGTGAATGTGTGTTCGCCGAGCGCAATTCCGTTGTACAGGGAATTTGCTATGGAGTGGTCAAATCCGCACAGAATAAACACAGGAATGTAAATAAAGCATCCGATTTTGCTTCCGCGCTTCCAGGTGTCTACGGAAAGGAACATCAGAAGTCCGCAGAAAATGCCTGACACAAAAGATTTCCAGTAAGGAACGGTAAGTTTTGCCGCATATATTTTTTCTGCTTCCTGTTTTATAAGCGGAAAGACATTCCGTAAAAGAATTCCCAGAAGGAATGTCGTAAGAAGGTTACCTATAAGCACAAGAAGAACGAGCCGTATATAGGAAAAATCCGTAAAGCGGAAGGCAATGTAGCCGACTTTTCCAGTGTACAGGTTGAAGCCGTATTCACAGATTGTGTACAATCCAGCCGCAAAAAGAATTGCTCCGAGCCAGGTATAGCCTTTTGCAATGCAGGAAAGGTATACGGCTCCTCCGACTGAAATCATAATTCCCGAAAGAACTGCTTTTTTAATATCTGCTAACATAATGACAAATTTTATCATAATGTAAAGTTCTGTACAAGTTCTATGATTTTTAACGCGCTATTTGTCCGCAAGTTCAAGCATTTCTGTCAGCCATTGCAGAAGTTCCTTTTCCATTTGCGGATTATCGCCTTTTACGTCACACATAATCCTGAAAACAGGTTCAGTTCCGCTTCCTCGCATCCATATAAATGCCGTCGGCTGATTTTCTCCGTTATAGAAGATGATTTTAAGTCCGCCTTTTCCGCTTTTGGAAAAATCTGTTACGCGCCGCGTTTCTTTTGTGCCGTTGGTGATGACACATTCCCAGAAAAGAATGCCGTATTTTTCATATAAAGCGTCTTTTTTTGCCGCCCATTCGTTATCAAATACGTTTTGAAAGCGCGCCTTAAGAACTGAATGGTCTTTTGTTGCTATGTGAAGTACGGCGCGCTTTTCGCTTACGCCGGTTGTCGTATAGACAGGAAGTGTCTGCATAATGTCAGAAAGCGTGTAGTCTTCGGAGAAGAACGCGCCGGTTGCCGTGCACCAGGATTTGTACAGTTCTTTTATGCTCAAAAGCTTTATGATTGCAAAAAGCGTGTTTATCGGGTCGCGGACGGCAGACGGATAGGTGATTGTGCCGCCGTTTGAGCCTTCACCAAAAATGCGTACGTCGTAACCTTCGGCGCGCTTTTCTGCCGCACAGTTTACTACATTTGCTTCTCCAACCTCTGCCCTGAAAACTGCCGCTTTGAATGCACCTGCAATTTCTTCTATGCGCATTGATGTTGGGCAGTTTACGGCTACGGCAGGCTTGAAGTCTTTTTTTCCGCCGTTCAGCCAGCACGAATAGCTGAGTTCCGCAAGGACAGAAAGGCTGAATACTTCCTGCGCCTTAAGTATTACGGCTTTCTGCGCCTTTTCGTCCCAGTAGACTATGTTTCCCCTGTCGCCGTCGCAGTCAGGCATATAGCCCAGCACGGCATCTTTTTTTCCTTCTTTCTGAAGGCGCTCCATTTCTGCGGCAACATAAACAAGATTTTCTGCCTCAGGGATGATTTCGTGCGCAATGTCGCCGGCTTTATTATGGATTGCGTAAAACTGAATGCCGTTTTCCTCAAAGAACTGCGCATCTACCGATTCCGCGCGCGCAGAACCGTTCATATCGCACACAACGCCGATTTTCCGTTCCTTTATAGCGGCGCGCATCGTACTGAAAATACGGTTCTGCATCTGTTCGTCCGTACTTGCAGTAATCGTGTGGCAGAGAAACTTTTTGTATGTGGCAAGTGCTTCTATCTTTACGTAAGGCATTGCATCGTACACGGCCTTTACTTTATCACCGTCCGCCGCATCTTCCGTTTTCTGCGCGCGCTCCAGCGCATCTTCTCCATCGCACAGTTCCAGAAATGACGCCGTGAGCTTTGCGTTTTCCGCTCCGTTCAGAACTCCTCCGCCGTTAAGTCCGAATTTTATTCCGTTGTGACCTACAGGATTATGGCTTGCGGAAATGTACATAAATCCGTCTGCCGATTTTGCATACGCCATAATTTCCGGCGCGGCGATTATTCCTGCGTATTTTACTTGTATTCCGCCGGCAACGAATGTTCTGATTGCCGCGTCTGCAATTTCCGGACCTGTTGGACGGGCATCCATTCCAACTATGACAAGAGGGATTTCATTTTCTGATGTTTCTTTTATATATTCTGCAAATACAGTTGCCGCAAAGACGGACAGCGCCCTGTTTTCTTTTCCGATTTCAGCAGATTTATCCTGCTCGTTTCCTGACTGCGCGAACACTTTTCGCCAGCCTGATGCCGAAAGAATCATATTTGTTTTCATAGCGTCAGTATAGCACAATAGGTGATGTCAGTCAGCAGTCTGCCTGAAACTGAAAATGCTCCGGGGTAGGAATGGAAATTGTCTTGTCCCTGCCGTCTACGGGGAAGGTAAGCGAAGTTGCCG
>SAMEA3663010__coassemble_272_pt1 | contig 23701 bp, 19 predicted proteins | sample SAMEA3663010__metabat2_high_PE_013 | metagenome-assembled genome bin SAMEA3663010 (sample SAMEA3663010) | pig gut metagenome | biome: pig gut; feature: pig-associated habitat; material: faeces | place: France | collected 2012 | reverse complement strand
GTTCGATACGCTCAGTGATAATATAAGCTATTCGCAGGTGGCAAAAGAACCTGCCCTATATCTTGACTGCTGGGTTGCCTGGTCGGGGCGCATTTCAAATGCGGTTCAGTCAGAAAAATCTTATTCCTGTGACCTGCTTGTCGGCTATGAGTCTGGGGAAAAAGTTGACGGAATAGTTCCTGTTGTGTTTACTGTTCCGCCTGTTATTTCTGCTGATAAAGCCGTTACTGTTCTGGGGAAAATTTCTACGGAAAACGGCAGGCTGTGTCTGCGCGGAAAAGCCGTTTATCAGAGCGTAAAAGAAAATAATTGATTTTTTGTGCAGAAACTTCCATTTTTGTGCAAAAAAATACTATATACTATGTGGGAGAATAGACTGCCGGATGCGGCTGGTTTTCCCGAAACAAACGAATTGTGATTTTTGGAGGAAATTATGGCTTCAAATACGCCTGTTGATAAGGCAGAGAAGGAAAAGGCTCTGGAAACTACGCGCCTTCAGATTGAAAAGCAGTACGGTCAGGGGTCGCTGATGAAACTCGGAACGCAGAGCAATACTGCCGGAATAGATGTCGTTCCGTCCGGCTCGATTATGCTTGATGAGGCGCTGGGAATCGGCGGTTATCCGCGCGGCCGTATTATTGAAATGTACGGACCTGAGAGCTCCGGAAAGACTACGCTTGCGCTTCACGCAATTGCCGAGGCGCAGAAACTTGGAGGAATAGCCGCGTTTGTTGATGCGGAGCATGCGCTTGATCCTGTTTATGCAAAAAATCTTGGAGTTAATATAGATGATCTTTGGGTTTCTCAGCCGGACAGCGGCGAACAGGCTCTTGAAATTACGGAAAGTCTTGTAAGAAGCGGTGCCGTTGACATTATCGTCGTTGACTCCGTTGCAGCTCTTACTCCGCAGAAGGAGATTGAGGGTGATATGGGCGATGCGCAGATGGGACTTCAGGCGCGGCTTATGAGCCAGGCGTTAAGAAAACTGACTGCTATTGTCGGAAAAAGCAACTGTATCGTCATTTTTATAAACCAGATTCGTATGAAAATTGGCGTTATGTTCGGAAATCCTGAAACTACAACCGGCGGTCAGGCGCTTAAATTCTATACTTCTGTCCGCCTTGAAATCCGCCGCATTGAGTCAATTGACGGAAAGGGTGATGAAGAAGCTGTAGGAAACCGCGTACGCGTAAAAATCGTAAAGAACAAAGTTGCGCCGCCGTTCAGAAAGACGGAACTTGACATTTACTTTGGAAAAGGAATTTCAAAATCCGCGAGCCTTCTTGATTCTGCGGTTAAACACGGCATTATTGACAAAAAGGGTGCCTGGTTTACGCAGGGTGATATAAAGATCGGTCAGGGACACGAAAATGCCGTTGCCTTTGTAGAGAACGACCCTGAATATGCAAAAAAACTTGAAAAGCAGCTGCGCGATATGCTCTTCCCTGGACAGGTTCTGAAAGATAAAGAAGGAAATCCTGTGAATGTTGAGCAGAAAGAAAAAGAACCGAAGAAAAAAGAGGCAAAGCCTGCTGCACCAGTTACGGAGCAGGAAGGATTGTTCTAAATGATTCAAGTTGTGCTCGGACTCGGCTCTAATGCTCCGTATGGCGGACTGGAGCCGGTGGAGCTGCTTTCCGGTGCGTGCAGGGAATTGAAGAAAATTCTTGCAGCGCCGGTTTTTTCATCGCTGTATGAAACGAAGGCTATGTACTACGAAAATCAGCAGAATTTCTATAATATGGCAGTAACGGGATTTGTTGATGATTCTGCATCTCCTTTTGAACTTCTTGACGAAATACACCGGATTGAAGAACAGTTCGGACGTAATCGCAGTAAGGAAATTCGTTTCGGTCCGCGTTCCCTTGATATTGATATTGAAGAATTCGGAAGCCTTGTTTTAAATGTTCCTGACCTTATTCTTCCGCATCCGCGTATGAATGAAAGGGCATTTGTTTTAATTCCTGTACTTGAGATTTTAAAAAAATCTGCCGATTGTAATAAAAAGGAAGCGATTATTTCTTCTTTGAAGAAACTTCCTGAGCAGGGCGTCGTGCAGTGCAGTAAGACGGTGCAGGAAAAGTTTTTGTCTTTGACCTGATGATGCCTGATGACTCTAGTCTGGATAAAGGTGGAACGACAGTATGGATGCAAAAGCAGTAGAAACATTAACGGTGGAATCGGAGTCTGCGGAAAGTGCAAAGCGCAGGTTTGCGGCAGGTGAATTTGAAGGACCTCTTGATTTACTGTGGTTTTTGATTCATAAAAGCGAAATCAATATTTATGATATTCCGATTGCGCAGATAACGGAGCAATACCTTGAGTATCTGGACTATGCGGTTCAGACTGATTTGGGCGATTTGAGCGAATTTTACAAATGGGCGGCAATGCTTTTGAATATGAAAAGCAAAATGCTTCTTCCTGTTGAAATTACTTATGACGACGAAGAAGTTGAAGATCCGCGGCAGGAACTTGTTGACAAGCTTATTGAATATCAGAAATTCAAAAAACTGTCCGAATTGATGGAAGAAAAGGAAGAATCTGCGGAATGGAGTTTTGAGCGCAGTAAAATTCAGCGTGTCCTTCCGTTTGACGAGCGCGAAAGTGACTGGGAGCAGATTGATACCTGGGATTTGCTCCAGCAGATGCAGAAACTCTTTAAGAGTATGGTGAGTCAGTATTCAAATGAAAAAATTTTGAATATGTACGAAGAGATTTCTGTAAATGAAAAAATCACGCTGATGAACGAGCTTTTTGAGAAAAAGAATGAATGTATGTTTACGGATTTGATTACCCGTGAAGGTAATGAGATGGATATTGTATGTGCATTTATGGCTATTCTTGAAGCCGTCAAATTTAAAATGATAACAATCTTTCAGAACAAGCTGTTTGGCGATATAAAAATCTGCAAGCGGTTTGATTCTGGCGAGTCGCTGCAACCGCTGGAAATTACGATTGATAAAGCTGCTCCTGTTTCGGAAGAAAATAAATGACCGAATGCAGTTTGCGGAAAAATACTGTATATTAAATATTGTAAAATATATAGAATAAAATGTGGATGGAATAATGGAACTGGAAAAAGAAACTGCGCTTGTTGAAACGATATTATTTTTGGAGAGCGAGCCTGCTACGGAGAAGGCGCTGTCTAATATTTCCCGCCTGTCGGAGGAAGTTGTCCGGCAGTGCATTGAAAAACTGAAGGAAAAGTATCTGGCTGAAAATTCCGGTATTGAGCTTACGATGATTACAGGCGGCTGGTCGCTTGTTCCTAAGCAGGAATTCTGGGAAGTCCTGCGAGAACGCTACGGCGAAAAGAACAGCGGCAGGCTTTCGCGTTCTGCGATGGAAACTCTTTCCATTATTGCATACTCCCAACCGGTTACGCGCGGAGAAATTGAATCGATACGCGGAGTCAGCGCAGATAATATGATACGTTTGCTTCTGGAGCGTAACTTGATAAAGGAAGTCGGACGGAAGGATGTTCCTGGAAAACCTGTTCAGTTTGGTACTACAAAGGAATTCTTAAAATTCTTCCATTTGAACAGTATTGCTGACCTTCCTAAACTTGATGAGGATGAGGAACAGAGGTTTGAACTTGCAAGATAATGATTCGAAAATACGCCTTCAGGTTTTTCTTGCGCACAGCGGAGTTGCAAGCCGGCGTGCCTGCGAAAAAATTATTGAGTCAGGTCGTGTTTCTGTAAACGGTTCTGTCGTAACGGAACTTGGAACAAAAGTTTCTGCACAGGACGAAGTACTTGTTGACGGAAAAAAAGTGTTTCCGGAAGAAACAAAACGCTATGTTCTTTTGAATAAACCTGCCGGCTATGTCTGTACCCTCTCTGATGAAAAGGGAAGGCCTGTTGCCGCAGAACTTCTTAAGGAAGCGTACAGTGAAAGACTGTATAATGTAGGCCGGCTTGATATGTTCAGTCAGGGACTTATTATTTTTACGAATGACGGTGATTTTGCGGCGGCACTTTCCCATCCTTCTGCAGAAATTGAAAAAGAATATATTGTTGATACGAGCCTTCCGCTTCCGCGTAATCTTGCTGAAGAATTCCAGAGAGGAATTCGGGTAGACGGTATTTTTTACAAATGCAAGAGTGCGCAGGAAATAAATGCACGCCGTATGAAAATCGTTTTGATAGAAGGCAAAAACCGCGAAATTCGTAATGTTTTTAAATCAAAGGAAATCGGCATAAAAAAACTTACTCGGGTGAGAATCGGCTCTGTTACAATAGAGGGGCTTCAGTCGGGGCAGTTCCGCGAACTTTCTCAGTATGAAGTTCAGGGGCTTTTAAAACTCTGCCGCAGCAAAGCAATTTAGACAAAATGGAGTATATATTATGATTATCGCAATGGACGGACCTGCCGGAACAGGAAAAAGCACAATCGCTTCAATTATCGCAAAAAAACTGAACGTTACGTATCTGAACAGCGGCAGTTTTTACCGTGCGCTTACGCTTTCGCTTCTTGAGGCAGGCGTAAATCTTTCTGACGAGGAGGCTGTCATTTCATTCTGCAGGAAACAAAAGCTTGAATATGAAAAATCCCGCCTTGTTCTGAACGGAACTGACGTTGAGGACAGACTGCACGATGACATTGTGAGCAAGAATGTTGCTCAGGTTTCGGCTATTGTACCTGTCCGTCATCTGGTGAACGAGCGGATGCAGGAAATTACAAAAAGCCTTGACATTGTATGCGAGGGCAGGGATATGACGACAGTTGTGTTCCCGAATGCCGACTATAAATTCTACCTTGATGCGTCGCTTGACGTTCAGGCACAGCGCCGTTTTGACCAGGGCGTAAGCAATATGACTCTGGAAGAGATAAAAGAGGCGATAAGAAAACGTGATGAAATCGACAGGAATAAAGCAGAAGGTGCGCTAAAAAGAGCGCCGGATGCCGTATACATTGATACTTCTCGCTTGACCATAGATAATGTTTGTGAGATAATATTAAATAAAATTCACAGAAAAGGTTTTACAATGGAAGAAATGGAAGTGGAAAAGGAAGAAACCCAGAACTCCAAGGGTAATTTCCAGACACAATTAGAGGAATCTCTGAACAATTTTAGCAATCCTGAAGAAGGACAGATTATCGAAGGAATCGTTATTCAGGTTACAGACGAGTATGTTTTTCTTGATGTAGGCTGCAAGTCAGAGGGCAGGCTTCCCGTAGCGGAGTTCGCAGGTGATCTGCCGAATGTCGGGGACAAAGTACAGGTGTTCTTAGTAAAAAAATTCGGCCGCAACGGACCGGAAGTTTCTAAGACTAAAGCAGATGCAAAACGTATGTGGAAAGACGTTTCACAGTCGTTCAAGGACAAGGCTCCTGTATCTGGTACAATCAGCAAAATCGTTAAAGGCGGATATGAGGTTAATCTTGGCGGTGACATTCATGCGTTCCTGCCAATCAGCCAGTCAGACAGTCAGAAAGTTGAAAAGCCGGAAGCTTTGCTTGGCATAAAATCTCAGTTCTATATCGAGCGCCTTTATTCAGAAAATAAAGCAAATGTGGTTGTAAACCGCAGAAAATATCTTGAAGAACAGATTGATGAAAAACGCGATGCATTCTTCGAGAACGTAAAAATCGGTGATACAGTAAAAGGCACTGTGAAGAGTTTTACAAGTTTCGGTGCTTTCATCGATTTGGGCGGATTTGACGGTCTTCTTCATATAAATGATATGAGCTGGGGACACGTAGCACGTCCGAAGGACTTTGTAAAGAAAGGTCAGGAAATTGAACTTAAGGTAATCCGCCTTGATCCGGCTGAAAAAAGAATAAATCTTTCACTTAAGCATTTTACGGAAGATCCGTGGATTCACTTTGAAGAGAAATTCCATGTAAATGACATCGTAAAAGGCAAGGTTACGAAACTTACTGATTTCGGTGCATTCATTGAACTTGAAGAAGGCATTGAAGGTCTTGTTCATATCAGCGAGTTCTCATGGACAAAGAAAATCAACAAGCCGTCTGATATGGTCAGCATCGGTGATGAAGTTGAGTGTATGATTCTTGGCTATGATATTCAGGCAGGACGCGTTTCACTTGGAATTAAACAGGTTACTGCAAATCCTTGGGATTCTATTTCTAAAAAATATCCTGTCGGAACAAAAATTACGGGAAAAGTTGTAAAACTTACCAATGCAGGAGCATTTATCTCTCTTGAAGACGGTATAGATGCATTCCTTCATGCAGATGACATTTCCTGGACAAAGAAAGTAAAACATCCGGGAAGCGAACTTGCCGTTGACCAGGAAGTTAATGCTGTTGTAATCGACTGCGATGCTGAAAATCACCGCATAAAAGTAGGTATCAAGCAGCTTACTGACAATCCGTGGGTACAGTTTGCAGAGGAATACAAGCCGGGTTCTACTCTTGAGGGTGAAATTGCTTCCATTACTGAATTCGGTGTTTTTGTAAAGGCTCCGAACGGAATCGAGGGACTTGTAAACAAGTCAAATCTGTGTGATGACCGCGAAACTCCGTATGAAGAAGCTGTAAAGAAGTACAACGTGGGTGATAAAATCAACGTATTTGTAGTTGATGTAAATACAGAAAAAGAAAAAGTTTCCCTTTCTGTACGTGAATTCAAGAGAAAGCAGCAGCGGGATGAAATATCTCAGTATATGTCTACGTCTAACAATGAGGATGACGGTGCGTATACACTCGGCGATTTCTTGAAAAATCAGAAAAACTAATTGCTGAAGGGTTTGATGAATCAGTTTTCACCGGAAACATTGAAGACTCTCATCGAACTCGGCAATTCTATAAATTCGGATTATTCTGACAAAGGCGCATTGTTGTTTCGTATATTGCGGGCGGCAATGCGCCTTGTTAAATGCGAATTGTATTCTTTCCTTACGTATGAGCCGGGAACGAGGCGTATAAAAATCGTTGCTTCTCTGGCGGGCGGTGAGGAAAAAAAACAGGATGTCGAGCTTGACGGCAACTGCGCCGAACATGAGGTTTTTATAAAAGGCAATGTTCTGTCCGCAGAAGATATAGAAGATGATTTATACTATGCGGAACGTATAGGCGAAAGACTTTCTGTCCGCGTTTCTTCTTTTCTGTGCATTCCTGTTTTTATCGAGAAAAGACCTGTCTGCATTCTGGAACTTGTAAATAAAGATCGCGGACTGAAATTTTCTGATTACGATGTATTGATGCTTGAAAGCCTTGCGGTTGTTGCCGGAAATGCGCTGTGTTTTTGCGAAAAAAACATTTTGCAGACACGGCAGATTATGGCTTTGAAGCAGAATATTTCTTTTAATTCTGCAGGAGCTGCAAAATTCCATGAGTTTATTGCGGAATCACCGGCAATAAAAGATTTGATGGATATTGTGCGCAGGGCAGCCGTTACAAATTCTTCCGTGCTTTTGACGGGTGAAAGCGGTGTCGGTAAGGAACTTTTTGCGGAACAGATTTATCTGAACAGCAAACGTTCTTCGATGCCATTTGTGCGCGTAAACTGTGCATCGCTTTCGGATACCCTTATGGAAAGCGAACTGTTCGGTCACATAAAAGGCGCATATACAAGTGCAGATTCTGCTCAGAAAGGGCGTTTTGAAATGGCTGACGGCGGAACGCTTTTTCTTGACGAAGTAGGTGAGATTCCGCTTGCCCTGCAGCCGAAACTGCTTCGCGTCATACAGGACAAGCAGTTTGAGAGGGTAGGTTCTTCTGAAACGATAGACGTTGACGTGCGGATTATTGCTGCTACAAACAGAAATCTTGCGGAAATGGTAGAAAAAGGTCAGTTCCGGGAAGATTTGTTTTACCGGCTGAACGTGCTGCCAATCAGAATTCCGCCGCTTCGTGCAAGAAAAGAGGATATCCTGCCGATTGCAAGGTGTTTTCTGCACAGGTATTCTGTTGAGTCAGGGAAAAACTATACTGATTTTTCTGAGTCGGCGGTGGCGGCGCTGGAGTCGTATCGCTGGCCGGGAAATGTCCGTGAACTGGAAAATGCCGTTGCTCGTGCTTGCATTATCGGTAATCCGCCTGTCATTCAGTCGGCAGATTTGCGCCTGTATCCGGGCGGAGATATTTCGGCATCGTGCGGTATATCGGAAGAGCAGACTGATGAACTTGCCGGCGTTGTTGCATCCGGTGCTGGCGCTGACCGTTCGTTAAAAACTGCCCAGGACATATTTAAACGGGCGTATGTCATTAAGATTCTGGAAGAATGCGGCTGGAATCAGACAAAGGCAAGTAAAATTTTGGAAATTCAGCGGACTTATCTATCTCGCCTTATGAGCGAGTTAAATATCCGTGAAAATAAATAAAGAGGTTTATAAAATGGCTACATTTGAAAAAGCAACAGTCGGCGAAAAAATTTCTAACTATGTGGAAAATCGTCAGAATGTTCTGATTGCAATTCTTGCGGTTGTTGTGGCTGCTGTCATTGCCTATACGGTTGCGGTTACTGTAACTTCAAAGGCAAATACGAAAGGGCTTGCTGCAATTGACACGATTTCCTATGTAATGACTCAGGAGTCTGCTTCACTTTCTGAAGAAGAACTTGAAACGCGAAGAAACAAGGCTCTGGAAGATTTGTCTGCATATCTTGAGAAAGGCGGAATCGTTGGCGTTCGTGCTAATATGCTGGCTGGAGAAATCTACTATTCTGTCAAGGATTTTGAAAATTCTGCAAAATGCTGGACTTCTGCTGCTGCAAAAGGAAAAAAATCATATACAGCACCGCTTGCATATTTTAATGCTGCCGTTTCGTATGAGAATATAAACGATCTGGACAATGCAGAAAAATATTACAAATATGCTGTTTCTGCCAAAGATTTTCTGATGGCATCTCATGCAGAATTCAGTCTTGGACGTGTACGCGAGGCTAAGGGTGATACGGATGGTGCAATAGAAGCATACCGTTCTTTGCTTGGAAAAAATCCTGACACTTCCTGGGGAAATCTTGCAAAGACCCGCCTTATTGCTTTAGGAGCAGAGTAGACAGAAAACCTGTAAAAATGTTTTTCGTTTTTACAGGTGAAGCAGTAACTTTTTCCTGATATTTTCATTGTTTATATAGAGGCAAATATGAGAAAGAAACGGTATATTTATATTTTTCTTTTATCTGTTTGCCTTTTTGTATTTAACTCCTGCGGTCTTGATGTTGTGTATTATTTGCAGGCGCCGCAGACGGCAAATAATATTCCAACTGCTTCTACAGAATATGATAACCGCTATTTTGAGTTTACGACGAATAATTCTCAGGGAAATATTGCCGATGATTTTGATTTTCTGGGAACAGCAGTTTACTACAAGATTTATAATAATTCGTCTACGATGGCAAGCAACATTTCTACGCTAAGTTCGTTAAGTTCATCGACGAATGAGTCAGCGGCGGCGACAAAACTTATTGACGGCTTTAAGTACAAACCGCTTGGAACAAGCAATGGTACAAAAGATCCTCTGATTGGTGCTGAAAGTTATAATCAGCGTGTATACATCCGTCTTTCAAATTATCAGGAAAATGTTTCTGGTGAATATAAGGCTGTTATAAAAGTCAGAAGAAATTCTGATGGTGCGGAATGGGAAGAAATCGGCATTCCTTTGCGTACTGGTAACCGTTATACGTTTGATTTCGGGCGTGATGAGGATAAAGTTCTTGATTCTCTGGCTGCAAACAAAGTAAAAAATGCCGTTCCTGCTGAAGATGATTCATCTTCTATCGGTGACGTCACTTATTCTTCTACCTTTTCTGATTCGGATAAAAAACTTTGGTATGTAGATATGTATGCCGTTGCAGTCGGACAGGACAATTCTTTTACACAGTATTACAGCAATATCCTGCATTTAGGTTCTGTAACGATTGACCCGAATGAAGAAAATAACTGATGTTTTGTGCGTAATTTGCTTACATAAAATGGCATATTGCTTGCAAAAATTGTTCTTTTATACTATAGTATTTACACGGTCCCTTAGCTCAGCTGGATAGAGCACATGCCTTCTAAGCATGCGGTCGACAGTTCGATTCTGCCAGGGATCAACAGTCTGCAAATTTTTGCAGACTTTTTTTATGCCCTGAAAATATGCGGATTTTTTACGTAAGCTGCTCAAAGGCATATCTTATAAGATTTTGAAACTGCTGCCTGAGTATAGGCGGATATGATTTTTTTTCTGCTGTTTCATCAAAAACGGCAGCCGCTTCTTCTGAATATTGCGCTGTCATTTTTTCGTTTAACGGCAGGCGGAGTCCCAGAAGTTTATTTTCAAGGGCAATGCATCTGAATGTGATAGGTCCGCTGAATGCAATCCTTATATTTGTTATGATGTTTTTTTCAGAATCTGCAAGAAAAACAAAGCCGGCGGAATTTTCCGTAATTTTATTTGAAGGCCCAAGCCTGTTGTAGATAGAAACGTCCCAGTCATTCAGAGGAATACGAATATTAGTGAGGACAAAATCTTTTGGAATTGACTTGAAATTTTGCAGGGAAATGTATGATGTTTCTGACGGAGAGCGTAATTCAAGCAGTGTATCAAGTGCAAGAAGCGGTGCGAACAGGGAAAGACGCTGCGGTCCGGCACAGATGTTTCCGCCGATAGTGGCAATGTTGCGAACGAACGGGTTTGCAATTCCACAGACCGCCTGATAGAGAATTGACGGAATGTGCCGTTCTCCAAGAGCCATAATTTCTGCAAGTGTAACGCCTGGTCCGAATTCTATAAATCGTTCGTGTTTGTGAATTTGCCTGAGTTCCGGGATAAGAGTAGTTGAAATGGATTTTTCAGGCAGATGTTCAAGATGAGTACACGCGCCGATAACCTGAAGCGCAGAAATAGTTTTTTTCTGATAGAAGAGTTCCTGTATATTTCGGGCAAAGAAAACTTTTCGTTCTGTTTCGTTCATAATTCATTCCTTTTGTCTGCTGAGCGCTACTGACCTTTTTTATTGTGGATTTCAAACGCGTAGAGAATTCCGTTTATCAGTGTATCCTGGTCTGTACAGCAGGGAGAAAGATTTTGAGTGTATTCTGCTATTTTTGCGCGTGTAGGGCGCGCAGATGTAGAAAGAATTGCTTTTGCTGCAAAAATTTTCCCGGAATTGCAGTAGCCGCACAGTTTTATTCCGGCTCTTGTAAATCCTTTCATAATGCTTATGTACATCTCGTCCTTCATAAAATGTTCAAGCGTTATTATTTCCTTGTTCATTGCGAGTGCTACAGGAATTTTGCAGGACGGGACGGGCTTGTCATTCATAAGGACTGTGCATGAACCGCATATTCCAAGTTCGCAGCCGCGTTTTACCTGTACAAGTCGCTGTTTTCTAAGTACGGAAAGAAGAGAGGCGTCTGCCGCAGACTGAACGAGTATTTTTTCATTGTTGATTATCATAGGAATGTTCATTGCTGTTCCTCCGTTTGCGCCTGATTTTCGGCGTTTTCTTTCTGCTTTTCGGCTTCGTTTTCAGTTTCTATCGTTTCGCCGCCTTCTGCGCTTTCTTTGTATTCCAGAGCCGCATCAAGGTGCCGCTGTTTTTCCAGCAGTGCAAAAATATGTTCGTCCGTACACGGTACTTCTGAAATCACTTCCGAAATTGCCTGTGATGTTGCGGAGGCAAATGCGGCCGGAATAAGGTTATGGATTAGCGAGCCAAGCTGGCACGGTGGATTTGACGACTGTATGAAATAGATTTTTATCATATCACACGAAATGCTGTCGTCTTCCGTAAGATGCTCAAGTTCCTGCCGTATGGAAAGCTTTACAGTGTTTTCAGCAGATTTAAATGAAAGAATTTCTCCGCAGTCAATTGCAATCCAGATACCGTTGATTTTCTGCTTGTAGGTATAAGGGTGAATTTCAACTTCAATAATTGCCGTTCCGAATGATGTTGAATAGAACGGATAGCCGGAAAATTTTTCCCTGTTCCACTGACGTTTCATTGCAGGAGTCGGGCTTTTTTTTGCGGTAATTGGCAGCGGATTTAAAAATCGTTTTTTCTGGATTTCGCCGCAACATCGTTTTAAAAGCGTTGTCATAAGGCTTACGTTGCTTGAAAGGCTTTCCGGCAGGGAATTCTCATCGAACTGGCTGGAATTTTCATCTGCCGTAATCGTAATATTTGAAACATCAATCTGAAGGTTTTCTGAAACGATTTTTTTCCAGATTTCTGCTATAGAATCAGACGGTATCGGCGAATTGATTGTTACAGAACCGTCAAGTTCCAGCGTTACTTCCATTTTCTGCTCGGAAACAGAAAGCGTCGTGCCGTAAAAATACGCTCCTTCATACGCGCATGTCATAGCAATTCCGCGTTTTGGAAGGGAGGTGAAAATGCGGCCGTTTTGCAGTCCGTCATAATGCGTGTTCAGCCGGAACGTCGCATATTTTCTGGAGAAATCACTTGCCTGAACGACTGCTTTTACGGCTTCTTCGTATTTTATGTTCTTGTACTTAAAAATCGACTTTTCATTGTTCATATTGATGAAGCGAAGTTCGTCCGGGTGTATTCCTGTTAAATGCGCAATATGATTGAGATGATTTTCAACAGCAAAAAAAGCTCCTGAATCAATAGTCTCAAGGGAGATGGACGTAGGCGGATTTGGTGAGTTTTTTATCGTGGTGCAGATGTAAAGGTTTTCCGGGCAGTAAAAATTTGCACAGGCGATTGAAAGTCTGTCTGCGATTTCTTTTGCAAACGGATTTGTATATCCTGCATCGCCTTCAATAAAGACCTGCATTGCCTTTATATGACCTTCTTTGTCTACGGCAGAGCGTTGTGTTATTGTAACGCTTGTTCCCGGCGCATTGAACAGTTCCTGTTCTTTTCTTGTAAGAAGAAGCTTTACCGGGTGATCGGAAAGAACTGCGGCAAGGGCGGACTGAACTGCAAGCGTCGTCGTGCGCCAGGTTCCGTTAAAATTCTTGCTTTGTGAAAGAGTTTTGCGTATTTCTATGCGGTTTTCGTCAATGTTCAGTGCATTTGAAAGTGTTTTCTGAAGGTGCGCCGGCCATTGCGTTGTAGAAAGAACGTTCAGCGTTGAGTCTTCCATATAGCTGAGTGCGCCGCTCGTTTCTATCCATACGGGAGATTTTTCCCTGTTTGTCCAGACGTCGGAAACGTCAAAATCTGCATTCTTAAAAAAACTGTCCGTTTCTTTTTCATCGCGGACATTTTCAAAAAATCCTGTTCTTATTTCGCGTTTTGCAAGAACAGCAGATTCCGTGTGGTGCGGCGTTATGCTTTCTATTACTTTTGTAATCTGCTCAGGCGCAGTGTAGCTTGATTTTTCTGTAGGTGCCGGAAGCGAGTCGAGCGACGGCAGTATGTTCAGGTCGTCTACGATGTCGGCGATGGCACTGTCTTTATCAGTAACGTAACCGGGAAGTTCAAGAAAAGGGCGTTTGTATATGCGCGAAAGATTTTTTGCGACATTTTCGATTGTGCTTATGTCAAAAGTAAGCTGAATTTCAGATGCAAGTTTCCGTACTTTCTGTATGTCCGGACCTACAAGAATTCCTACTGGTTCGCCGGCGTAATGCACTTCTTCCGTGCAGAAAATCTGCGTGTCTGTGTCCAGCGTGTGAATTACGTTTTCGCCCGGAATGTCGCGCGCTGTGTAAAGATAGTAGCCTTCCGGCAGACTTGTAATTCCGATGTTCGTAATTTTTCCGAATGACGACGGACTTCTGACTAGCGCACCGTAGTACATACTGTTTTTCGTGCAGTCAATAAGAAAATCTTTCAGAATGTATGATTTCCGCAGTTTTTTTGTACGTTTTGTCTTTCGTTCAGGCATGGTATTCCTTTCCTATTGCAATTACAGCATTTATCACTTCTTCTGCCATTTCGTCAGTCATATCTGGCCACAGCGGAATGCTTACAGTTCTTGACCAGGACGATTCTGCGTTCGGAAAATTGAGCGCAGTAAAGTCAGGATAGAGTGATTTCCAGTACGTAAAATGAAAAAGCGGAATAAAGTGAACGGAAATTCCTATGCCTTTTTTCTGGAGCGCTTTTGCAAAATCATCCCTTCCGATTTTAAGTTTTTCGGGAACAATGCGCAGAAGATAAAGATGCCAGCTGTTTCCTTCTCCGTCCGGAGGAAGCTGCACAAAATCAAGCGTAGAAAAAGCGCTGTTGTATTTCTGCACGATTTTACTGCGTTTTTCAAAAAAACTTACTGCGCGTTTTAGCTGGCAGCAGCCGATTGCGGCAAGTACGTCAGGAAGGTTGAATTTATAGCCGGGCGCAACTATGTCGTATTCCCAGCTTGCGCGCGGAGATGTGTAGCGGTCCCAGGTCGTCCTGTCCATACCGTGCATACGCATAACAGTCATTCGTTTTGCAAGTTCCTGATCGCGCGTGCAGACCATTCCGCCTTCCGCCGTAGTGATTGTCTTTGTTACGTAAAATGAAAATACGCCTATGTCGCCGATTGTTCCTGCATATCCAAGCTGTGTTTTTGATGGAAACGCGTGCGCAGAATCTTCTATCACTTTGACATTGTATTGTTTTGCAAGCGCGCACAGTTTTTGCATATTGCAGACGTTTCCTGCAATATGAACGGGAACGATTGCCTTTATTCGCGGTTTTGAAGAGGCCGCATCTTTTTTTAGAAGTGCCTCTACGGCAAGTACGTCTATGCTGTAGGAATTTTTTTCAATATCTGCAAAAAATACGTCTGCGCCAAGGTGACGTGCGCAGGCTGCCGTTGAAACAAAAGTATATGGTGTCGTGATGACGGCTGTTCCCGGAGCAACACCGCAGGCTTCCATTGCAAGAATCATTCCGCTTGTGTTCGAATTTACGGCAAGGCTTATTACGGGAGCGGAAGAAAGTCCTTCTTTTTCCCTGTTCTGCCTGATTTTTCCGCCCTCGTCTTTGTTCATAAAGTGCGAAAAATCGTTTTCAAACTGAAGGGCGTATTTTCCGGTTGTAAGCCAGCCGGAGCGCAGAACTTCAAGGACGCATTGCTCTTCTTCCTGTGAGATTGACGGTTTTGAAAACGGTACTTTCAGTGAATCTGCATCAGACATTGTTTTCCTCGTAGAATTTTTTTAGCGACGGCACATCCCTGCACAGAATGTCAGTCAGGTATTCTTTGTTTCTGAATACGCCGTTTTGGGAAGGATTTTCTTCCGTGCAGAAGCAGACTGGAAAAAGCGCTTCAAGCAGGGAAGAAAGGCGTTCGGCGTCGTATTCAAGGTTTTTCAGTTTAAGGATTTTAGGGTAGGCTGTTTTCTGCGGAGATTCCTGCGGAAGCCACAGCGGTTCTGTTGCGCGTTCTCCCTTTCGTTTTCCGATAATTTTTATGTCGATGTCTTTGTATGGCTCAAGCCCGGAGAATTTGATAATCTGTTCGGCAAGGTCAACGATTTTTATCGGTTCTCCCATATCAAGCAGGTAGGACTCGCTGTTTTTTCCGAGTCCGCCGGTCTGGAGTACAAGCGAACACGCTTCCGGGATTGTCATAAAATAACGCTTCATATCGCGCGACGTTACGGTTACAGGACCGCCGTTTTTTATCTGCTCCATAAACAGCGGAAGAATTGAGCCGCGCGAACCGAGAACGTTCCCGAAACGTACAAACATAAAATCTGAGCCGGCGGGCGCCTTTTTTGCCGCATCTAGTACAAGTTTTTCGCACAGCATTTTTGATACGCCGTATACGCTTACCGGTTCAACAGCCTTATCTGTAGAAATAAGGACAAAACGCTGTACATTGTGTTTTATGCTCGCGTCAAGAAGATTTTTTGTACCGAACACATTGTTTGCAATTGCGGCGACCGGGTTTTCTTCCATAAGTGGAACGTGCTTGTATGCGGCGCAATGGAATACTACGTCGCAATGCGTATGACCTATTATGTAGTCGGTGTAGGCGCGGTCAATCATATCACCTATAATCGGAACGATTGTTGCCTTTTCGCCGACGCCTTCTGACTGGAGCAGCCGCAGTTCGCGGTCTATTTGATAAATTGAATTTTCGCCGTGTCCGAAAAGATACAGCCGTTCTGCGCCGCCGGAAAGAAGCTGTCGCGCCAGCTCCGAACCGATTGAACCGCCGGCACCAGTGATAAGGACGCGTTTTCCGCGCAGATATGAAAGGCTTTCTTTTAGGGAAATGGTAACAGGCGTTCTTCCAAGAATATCAAGCGGATCGATTTCACGCGTCTGCACCAGATGTGCGCTGCCGTTTACTACCTGCGAAATTCCCGGAAGTATTTTGATTTTCGGAACGCCGGCTTTTTTCAGCACTTCGTAAATTTTTCGTATTTTTTCTACCGGCGCACTGGGAATTGCAATAATGGCTTCGTCCTGTTTTTTAAATCGCAGGATTGAAGCAATATCTGCAATCGGTCCGAATACAGAAACTCCGTCTATTGAAGTTCCTATTCGTTCCTTGTCGTCATCAAGAAAAGCTGCGACCGTGCCGAATACTTTTTTTCGCTTGATGTCGTCGGCAATAGTCTGCCCTGCAAATCCAGCTCCGATAATATATAGTTTTTTTTCTTCCTGTGTCATATATGCCCGATTATTTTAAATCTGTCTGAAATCAAAAATTTCTCTTTTATTATACACCAATAAACTGTTTTTTTTAACTGCTTATGCGCTTTCTTCTATAATTTGCGCTTAAAAAATGCAGACTTATGCAGAATTCTACCGTACAGAAAAAATATACTAAACCTGAACTTGTGAAATTCCGATGATTAGAAAGAAGTTAGAAAAATACTGAACGGGGTGGTCTATGGGGAAAAAAACATTTTGTGCGCTTTTGTGGCTTATGTGTGCAGTCAGCGGTTTCTGTGCAAGCGTTTCGTTTCAGATTGTGCAGCATAATGACAGTATGAGCAGCGTCTGTAATTCTGTGCTTGTGATTGAGGACGAGATTTTGAATTCTTTTTTTAATTCAGGATATATCGTTTCAAATTCTCCTGCGTCGATGTCTTCTTCTGCCGCACAGGATAAAAAACTGTGGAATCTTGGCTATTCAGAAGCAGTTGAAGGGTCTTTTGATGATTTTATTCAAATTCATTTGTATTTTAACGAGTCTACGGCGAAGAACACGCAGACTGTAGCACTCGGTATGATAGATAAAATCGGCTGGAAAATTGTTTCGTTAAAGAACGGAAAAACAGTCGAAGAAAAAACAAAGAGTATAAAAAAACCGATGGGCGCGGACACTGAAGATAACGTAAGGCTTTTTGCAAAAGATTTTGCGGTATACATTCAGGGCGTGCTTAGAAAAAAATAATTCAGCGTACGAATTGCGTACCACTGTAAATGCGGCGCGTGATTTTAAGGAAGGAATATAATATGAGGAAAATTTTTGCGATTGTATGTACAGTGCTCTTCTGCGGATTGATTTTTACGTCATTCAGTCCTTCATTGGACGGAAGGGCTGTGGTTGCTGAAGACGGCGTTATGCCGCAGGGTGTTTTTGCACGGACGGTAGGCTATCTTCCGGGCGACAGTATCAGCGTAACGAATCTTGCAAAAAAGACGACGGTCGATATTCTTGTAATCGGCGCGCTTGATCCTTCTGAAGGCGTTGCAATTCTTCTTTCCCCGGAGGCGGCAAGTCTTCTCGGGCTGGAGAAGGGCGGAAATAACGTTGTAAAAATTACAAAGCGTTCCGGTCAGCTTGATGAAACTGTAAGCGGAACTGCGGTTATCGGAGATTCAATTGAACAGGAGCCGGCGGCGGAAGAAACTTATTCTGCTCCTGAGACTTCAGTACCGGCTGTAGAAGATGAACCTGAGGTAGAAACTGTGCCGGCTATGGAAGAAACTTCGGAAAGTCCGGAAGATTTGATTTCTGAAGAAACACCGGCAGGGGAAGAGGTCGAAGCACCTTTGGAAACTGTTTCTGAATCAGAACCTGTTTATTCACCGGTGGAGGAAGCCTCCGTTTTTGTGCCGGAGGAAAATACTTCTTCTGAACCGGCAGACGATGAGCCTTTTGAAGAAATTACGGCAACGGAAGAACCGGAGGTTGTGGAAAAACTCCAGGAAACTGAACCTTTTGAAGAAACAGTAACGGAAGAACCTGCTGAAGAAATTGAATCTGAACGTATAGATGATGAGTTCCCTGCTGATGAAATTTCTGAAGAAACTCCGGCTGAAGCAGAAGTGATTTCTGACGAAGTTCCGGCAGAATCTGTATATGAAGAGCAGGTTGAAACGACTGTTCCTGATGAGGACATCATTTCTCTTGAACCGTATTCCGAAGAAATCCCGGACGGAGAAGATGCGGCTGTAGAAAAAGCAGAGTCAGACATTCTTTCTGATATTCCGGCTGAAAGTGCAGTTGTTTCAGAGGCACTTGAAGACGATGGAAGTCCTGTACTGGAAGAATCTGTTTCTCCAGACGAACTTTCTGAATTTACGCCGGAAGTTGTGGTTACGGAAGAAAATGCTCCGGCAGAAGAATTGTCAGAAGAAATAGCTGAAGAATATGAACCGATTGTACTTGTTCCGTCAGAGCCGAATCCGCCTGTGCAGAAAAGTGCCGTAGAGCCGGAACCTGAAGTTGAAGTTCTTGAATCTGTGCCGGTTGAGGCAGAAATCGCTTCTCCTTCTGCAAAACCAGCAAAGAAAGCGGCATCAGACGGCTACAATTTTGATAAATATACCGTTCCGAGCCTTAAAAATCTTAAGAGCGGAAAATATTACGTTCAGATTGGAGTTTACGGCGACAAGACAAACATAAAGGCAATAATTGATACTTATGCAGGAAAATATCCTGTTACGCTTGTGCCGCTTGCAAGCGGAAAAGCAACGCAGGTTCTTATAGGACCTTTGAGCGTTGACGAGTACGGAACTGTACTGAACCGCTTTAAGAGCTACGGCTATAAAGACGCGTTCCTGCGTAAAATAAAATAGCAGAAAATGCTGTAAAAAGGTGCATCTGGAGACAGGCGCACCTTTTTTTATGAACGGCGTCTTATAAAAAGTCCGTGCAGTGTTTCATCTGTTTTTCCCTATTTAAACTTTTTATAAATAGTGATACATTTAAGTAAAATTAAAGCCGAGCTTAATGCGCGACTATACTGTGAGGTTTTAAAATGGGTAAGAAAAATCTTGATTGGGCGAACCTGCCGTTTGGTTATATAAAAACAGACAGGCGTTTTGTTGCGAATTACAAAGATGGTGCGTGGGATTCCGGAAAGCTTATCAAAGATGACAAGGTAAAGATTTCTGAATGTGCCTGTGTCCTTCAGTATGCGCAGACTTGTTTTGAAGGTCTTAAGGCTTATACAACAAAAGACGGAAGAATCGTAACGTTCCGCCCGGATTTGAACGCCGAGCGTATGGAAAGCAGCTGCAAGCGCCTTGAAATGCCTGTTTTTCCGAAAGAACGCTTTGTAAAGGCCGTTATTGATACTATAAAAGCAAATATCAACTGGGTTCCGCCGTTTGGAAGCGGTGCAACTCTTTACGTTCGTCCTTTTATGTTCGGCTCGAATGCCGTTATCGGCGTAAAACCTGCTGATGAATATCAGTTCCGCATTCTTGTTACTCCTGTAGGTCCGTATTTTAAGGGCGGCGTAAAACCAATAACTGTCCGCATTTCTGATATTGACCGTGCTGCTCCTCACGGAACTGGCGATATTAAAGCCGGACTGAACTATGCTATGAGCCTTTACAACATCGTTGATGCACACAAAAACGGCTTTGCAGAAAATATGTACACTGATCCTGCAACCCATACCTATATCGAAGAAACCGGCGGCGCAAACATTCTGTTCGTTACAAAGGACGGAAAACTTGTAACTCCAAAGTCTGGAAGCATTCTTCCTTCCATTACGCGCCGCTCTCTTGTTCAGGTTGCAAAAGATTATCTGCACATCGAAGTAGAGGAGCGCCAGATTAACAAGAACGAACTTTCTGACTTTGTGGAATGCGGCTTGTGCGGAACTGCGGCTGTTATTTCTCCAATCGGAAAAATCAATGACCACGGAAAGGAAATTCTGTTGCCGTCCGGAATGGAGGAAATGGGACCTGTTCTTTCAAAACTGCGTGAAACGCTCACTGGAATTCAGATGGGCGAAATCGAAGCTCCGGAAGGCTGGATTTACGAAATAAAATAATAAAATCACCTCTGTGAATTATGCGGCTGCTCAAAAGGGCGGCCGTTTTTTTATCGGTGAATGATTTTCCAGTCAATCTGCCCTGTTTTTGATTTAAAGCAGCGTACTTTGCACGGAAATCGTTTTGCGTTCTGTGCAAAAAATAAAATGTCTGCGGCATAGGGACTTATTAAATCGTTCGGGTGGAATGAAAGTTCTGCCGTCTGCTCAGTACCGTCTGATTCAACCCGGCTTAGCGCGCCGTTAAAAAGTATGAGTGATTTTATAACCGGTTTTGAAATTGCGCTGTCTTTTCTTCCGGTAAGTTTTTCGTATATAAACTCAATCTGCATTTTTTCTATTGCCGTATGTACGCGGCATTCTGCGCCGTTTCCTAGGACGCGCTCCTTGTACCAGCGGTAAAAATCTGCAAGAAACTGCGACGGGCGCGTATGAAAATACCGGCAGACTGCATTGAACCACGGAACAGCCCTTCCGTCATTGTAAAAAATCGTGCAGGCTGTAGAAAGTTCTTTTGCTTTCTGCAGGTCTTTTTCAGAAAATGCATCAGTTTTTATGACATTATACGGCGGTATCCTGCTGAATACTGCGCCTAATGACGCTGCCGTTTCGTAAAGCGCCGTTCCGGGAAGTACGCTCAGGCAGAACGTTTCTACGTTGTTCGGGTACAGTTCGAGCGCAAAATCAAGGCTTTTTTTGAATCCTTCAAGCGTATCTTTCGGAAGTCCGTATATCAGGTCAAAGCCGAATACTGCTCCTTCTTCGTTCAGTAAGTTTATGTTTTTTACGAACTTTTTTTTGTCAAGCGAACGGTGTACGTACCGCAGGATTTCCGGATCTGCGCTTTGAAGTCCTATCTGGATTGCGCACGGAATTTGCGTAAAGGCGCGGGCAAGTTCCCTGTCTATGAATTCGGCGCGCGCCTCAAAATAAAAGAACATTCCGGGCGCTTTCTGCCCGATAAGGCGGAGAAGCTGAAGCGCGCGTTTTTTGTCTGCGTTGTATGTCGGGTCAAGGACGAATACCTGGCGCAGCTTTTTTTTGTTAAACAGTTCCAGTTCTTTTTCTATACGTTCCATCGGAATGTAGCGTACTGTTTTTTCGCCTTTTGACTCGTAACAGTACGAACATTTGAACGGACAGCCGCGCGCAAGTTCCCAAAGCGCACCTTCATAGGCGGAAGGATCGAGCGTGCCGTCAAGATACGGGGAAGAAAGTTTTTCAAGTTCAGGTGGAAGAGCACGTGGAACAAAATCATTTTCTTCCTTGCTAGAACTGTTTTCATTTGTACGGAATACACCCTGCACAGGCGTCATTTCTCCCGTTCTCCCTGCCTTCTGCTTTTCCAGAAAAAACAGAAGTTCCGGCACTGCGCATTCTCCCTCTCCGGCAACGCACCAGTCAAAATTTTTGAAAGATTGCGGCGAAGCAGTTACTTCCGGTCCTCCTGCAATAGTGATTAGCGACGGAAATCTTTTTTTCAAAAGCGCCGCAGTTTCTTCAAGTTCATTCCTGTTCCAGACGTAAACGCTGAAGCATACGTAATCCGGTGCGTCATTTCCGGTAATTTTTGCGGCAATAAATTCTTCCGGCTGTTTTTCGGGATAGCCGGATTCTTCCCTGCTTAAAGTCCTCAGTTCAACGGAAAATTTATCCTTAGTACGCGCATCGTTTTTTATTGCGCTTGCAATACAGGCGGCTCCAAGCGGAAGAGCCTGCGGCGAGTTTTCTATTAAAAGGGTAGTGCAGATTACAAGCGGCTTTTTCGTATTCATAGAATTTTACCGCCGTTCAGCCGCTGCCCGGCACGCTTTTTCCCCGTCCATTGCAGAAGACACAATGCCGCCTGCATATCCGGAACCTTCTCCGCAGGGAAAAAGTCCGCTCAAAAAAGGGCTTTCGTACGTGCGTTCGTCGCGCAAAATTCGTACTGGCGTACTGGTGCGCGTTTCACTTGCAATCATCAGCGCTTCCCTGCTTATAAAGCCCTTCATATTTTTTTCAAAATCAAGAAACCCTTGCGAAAGCCGTCCGGTTATTTGTTCAGGAAGCCATAAATCAAGTCTGGACGGAACAAGTCCCGGTGTGTAGCTTGAAGGAACAAGTTTTTCAGAGTCTTTTCCGTCAAGAAAATCTCTCATCATCTGAGCCGGCGCTTTCTGTCCGTTTCCGGCACGTTTTGTTTCCTTTTCTATGTGATGACGGAAAAAAAGTCCTGCAAGTGCACTGCAACCTTCTTCCTCTGCTTTTTTTAAAAATTCTTCAGGAATGTCCTCCGGGCGGGTTTCAACCACGAAGGCGGCATTCGACCAGTTTGAATTCCGTCCCGATGCGCTCATTCCGTTTACTACGATAGAATCTTCCTCTGTCTGTGACGGTACTACAAATCCGCCCGGGCACATACAGAACGAATAGACTCCCCGACCTTCTGCCTGCGTTGTAAGCCTGTATTCTGCCGCACCCATTCCTTCTGTTTTTCCGTGATATTGAATTGAGTCGATTAGTTTTCGCGGATGTTCAACGCGGACTCCTATGGCAAACGTTTTTGCTTCAAGAGCTTCCGGGCAGATACTGGCAATAAGCGTATAGATGTCACTGGCAGAATGACCTGTAGCAAGAATGACTGAGTCTGCTTTGAATTCAGCCTGTTCTCCTGTGATGACGTTTTTTGCCGTTATTCCGGTGACTTTTTTTGCGCCGTCCAGTAAAAATCCGGTGCATTTTGTATGGAAGTGAAATTCTCCGCCCATCTCAATAATAAATTTTTTCATTGCATTTATGACAGCCGGAAGTTTTTCCGTTCCGATATGCGGATGTGCGTCAGTAAGAATATCGGGATTTGCGCCGAATTTGGTAAAAATCTGAAGAATTCTGGTTATATTCCCGCGTTTGTTACTTCTCGTGTAAAGTTTACCGTCGGAAAAAGTACCTGCTCCTCCCTCACCAAAGCAGTAGTTCGAGTCCGGGTTTACGATACCAGCCGTACTTATTTTAGCAATGTCTTTTCTTCGTCCGGTTGTTTCATCACCTCTTTCAATGATAATAGGGGTAATCCCATATTCAAGCAGTGTGAGCGCGCCGAATAAGCCGGCCGGTCCTGCGCCTATAATAATGATTTTTTTGCTTCCGTCTGCTTTTTTCCATACCGGAAGTTCGCTTGTCCGTGTGTCGGCCGGCGTTTCCCCGATATACGCTTTGTAACGGAGGTGAAGTTTAAGTTGTCCGTGCCGTGCGTCAATTGATTTTTTTACAAAGATAAAAACTGTGTTGTTTCTGTCTGCTGAAATTCCGTTTTTTTTAAGTTCCTTAAAGCAGGCAGTTTCTAAAAAAGCTTTATTTTTTTCGTCCTCTGGAAGGACTGTTATCGTAATTTCCTTAACCATTTGTTCAGTCTAGCGTTTTTTTTGCTTCCGGGCAATGAAAAAATCGTAAGGAAATCTGCGGAATGATGCCACTGTTTCTTTTTATTGCAATCTGTTAGTATGGAAAAAAGAAAAATCTGTTCTGAACTGAAAATGCGAATGTCTGAAAAATCTGCGTTTTCAGAAGTCTTAAGTGAGGTTTATATGAAAAAATACGCCTGTGTAAAATCCTTTGCATTCTTTGCGGCATCATTTTTTTTATGCACTGTTCTTTTTTCCTGCGG
>SAMEA3663010__coassemble_254_pt1 | contig 24867 bp, 22 predicted proteins | sample SAMEA3663010__metabat2_high_PE_013 | metagenome-assembled genome bin SAMEA3663010 (sample SAMEA3663010) | pig gut metagenome | biome: pig gut; feature: pig-associated habitat; material: faeces | place: France | collected 2012 | reverse complement strand
TCGTGCTTTCAAGGCAAAAAACATACACGTTGATGCAGTTGTCTGCGAAGAATCACAGATTGCAATTTCAAAAGCATTCATAGGATGCAGGCAATATGCAGACCGGGCGTTCGCAAGCCTTTCTTCCTGCCCCGAAGCCGCATCTACCGCCGGAAAATCAACCGCCTTCTACACTACTGTTTTTGACGAAAGAAATTTCTTAAAACAGCTTTCCGCTTCTTCCGTCCTTCCTGCTGCCGTTCCGCCGCTCGGCTCAGTCGGTCTTACAGCAGTTTACCTTTCGCTTTGCCTGCGCGCAAGCACCGAAATACCGGTCTATATCACCGGACTGGATTTTTCTTTTTCTCCGGGAAAAACTCACGCAAAAGAAACGTTCCCTTCAGCACAGAACCTTCTTGAATTAAACAGGCTTAATTCTAAAAAATCATACGCCTCTGCATTTTCTGCAGGAACATCCGCCGTTTCAGACATAAACGGAAGAAAAACTGTTACTACAGTCGCCCTGAACGGATATGCAGAACTTTTCAAGCAATTTTTCTGCAATGCCCGAAATCTGTTTGACCTGAGAAACTGCGGACTTCCGCTTAATCTTCCGAATGCAGATTTCACTACCGTTTCCGAACATCTAAGTGATGAAAACAGATTTTCCTGCAAGCAGCCTGTTCCGCCGGAAAAAAATACTGAAAATGAAAAAATATCACGTTTTTTCCGTGATGAAATAAGTGCGCTTGAAGAACTGAAAGACATTCTTTCAAACGGTCAGAATGAAGACAGCAGGACACGCAACGAGCGCATAAAAAAACTGCTTGAATGCAGGGAATATTTATACCTTCACTTCCCTGACGGAATTTCAAGCAGCCTTGACATAGGATTTCTAAAGCGAATCCGGGCAGAAACAGACTATTTTCTAAAACTGTTTAATCAGCTTCGTTGTCTTTAAGAACGGCAAGGAACGCAGACTGCGGCAGCTCAACGTCACCAAACATCTTCATACGCTTTTTTCCTTCCTTCTGCTTTTCCAGAAGCTTTCGTTTACGGGTGATGTCGCCGCCATAACATTTTGCAAGAACGTCTTTACGAACCGCGCTGACTGTTTCGCGTGCAATTATCTGTCCGCCGATTGCGCCCTGAATGGCAACCTTAAACTGCTGGCGTGAAATTTCGTCTTTCAGACGCTCGCAGACTTTTCGCGCACGCTCCGTGGCATTATCCTTAAACGAAAGGAAAGAAAGTGCGTCAACAGGCTTGGAATTAAGCAGAATATCAACTTTTACCAGCTGGGTCGGGCGGTATCCGATGACCTCATAATCAAACGATGCATAACCGCGGCTGAAACTTTTTAATTTATCGTAAAAATCAAACAGAACTTCTGCAAGCGGCATTTCGTAAGTAAGTTCGACGCGTTTTTCATCAAGATACGTCATATTCGTCTGCTCTCCGCGTTTCATTTTGCACAGTTCCATCAACGACCCCAAATACGTTGCCGGAGTTATAATCGATGCCTTTATATAAGGTTCTTCCGCACTCTGAATTCTTCCCTGCGGATATTCAGCCGGATTATCAACAAAAGTTTCAGAGCCGTCCGTTAAATGCACGCGGTAGCGGACTGACGGCGCAGTAAAAATAATCGCCTGATCGTAGTCGCGCTCAAGGCGCTCCTGAATAATCTCCAGATGAAGAAGTCCTAAAAATCCGCATCGGAAACCGTTTCCAAGCGCAATCGAATTGTCTTTCTCATAGACAAGGCTTGCATCATTGAGCTTAAGCTTTTCAAGACTGGACTTCAATTCCTCGTAATCGTTTGAATCCATCGGGTAAATTGAAGAATAGACGACCGGCTTTACTTCTTTAAAACCTGAAAGCGGCTCGGCAGCAGGATTATCTGCATTTGTAATCGTATCACCAACGCGAACGTCGCTTACAGTCTTTATGCCGGCAATAATATAGCCAACATCTCCAGCCTCAAGACAGCCGGTCGGCTCGTAATCAATCTTGAATATGCCAATCTGTTCAACCTTATAATCAATTCCGCTGCTCATCATACGGATTATTCCGCCTGTTTTTATGCGACCGTTCTTTACGCGTACATGAACTACAACGCCGCGGTACGGATCATAATGACACTCAAAAATCAACGCCTGGGCAGGAGCATCTACGTCACCTTGCGGAGCAGGAAAATAATTTACGACAGCCTCAAGAAGTCCGTCCACGCCTTCGCCTGTTTTTGCAGACACAAGCTGCGTCTGCGAATCGTCAAGTCCAAGTTCATTTGTAATCTGCTCGCGGACGGCAGGAATATCGGCAGACGGAAGGTCAATCTTGTTGATTACAGGAACAATCGTAAGATCCTGCTCAAGCGCCATATACATATTGCTTACGGTCTGGCTTTCAACACCCTGACTTGCATCAATAAGAAGCAGAGCACCTTCGCAGGAAGCAATGGCGCGCGAAACTTCGTAAGAAAAATCGACGTGTCCCGGCGTATCTACAAAATTAAGTTCGTAGTCATTTCCGTCCTTTGCGTGATACGGAATAGTAACAGCCTGACTTTTTATGGTAATGCCGCGTTCGCGCTCAATGTCCATATTGTCAAGAATTTGATTTTTCATTTTCCGCTCGTCAATAATATTCGATTTCTGAATCAAGCGGTCAGACAAAGTTGATTTTCCGTGGTCAATGTGCGCAACGATACAGAAATTGCGCTTGAATTTCATATCCATAATTCTTTCCTTTTACCTAAAAATAATAGGGACTGTCAAGCGAAGTGCCGATTCCCATTGTAATATCAAGATAGCCTTTTTTCTTTTTGCGCGTACTCAGGTTGACGGAGATTGCACTGTTATCCTCATTAAAACGTACTTCCAAAATCGTAACCGGGTCTGTAACTGAAAAACCTGATTCGTCTGCGACAGAACCTTTAATTATCTCGTCAATCACAAACTTTCTTGACGACATTGTAGAACTTGATGAAAGTCCCATACCGAAAATCGGAATAAACGAACCGGTAAGCAAATCACTCCTGTATATTTCATAACCCGGCTGGTCAGGACGTTCATCAAGATAAACAAGTGCAGAATAATTTTCGCTGTCACGAGAATATTCCAGTTTCAGAATGTTCTCCGGAACGTAATTTCTGAAAATATCCTGTAAGTTTTCAAGAGAAGAAATGCGCTTTCCGTTTACAAACGTTATCACGTCACCTTTTTTTAACCCTGCCCTGTTTGCAACTCCGCCCGGCATTACATACTGAACCTCAAGACCAGTTTCCGTAAGTCCCTCTCGCATCGTGTGTCCGTAAGCGCCAATCCAGGTATGACTGCGCTTTCCGCCGTGATACAAAAACGGAAGATCCTGACGCAGATATTCCACAGGAATTGCAAAATTCAACCCCTGATACTGCAATATTCCGGCAAAGACAATCGCCTGAACACGCATCTGCTGGTCAATGCAAGGACCGCCGGAATTACCGGAATTGACGGCGGCATCTATCTGAAGGACGCTTCCTGTAGTAAAAAGCTTTCTGTCAACAGCAGAAATAATGCCGCTTGTAATCGTTCCGTGGAGTCCTAGTGGCGTTCCGATTGCGCTTACTTTTTCGCCGATAGAAAGGTCTGAACTTGAACCAAGCGCAAGAATAAACGGAGGGTCAATTTCTGCTTTCAAAAGCGCAAGGTCAAGAACCGAATCATAGCCGATAACCTTTGCCGGAATGCGGGTTTCCGAATCACGGGCAAGTTTTATAAAAAGCCGCGTATATCCTTCGTGCTTAGGGTCAACCAAATCGCTTATAACGTGGTGATTTGTTACTATATAACCGCGCCTGTCAATAAAAAAACCCGAACCTATAACGCGGTCTGCATAGCCAGCACCGTTTTGAATTTTTATTCCCTTATCAACCCAGATAGTAACGGTAGCATTTACGCAGTCAGCCATCGTCTTAGGAAGGAGCTTCTTGTTTTCATCGTTCAGAACAAGCCCCGGAATATCGGCATAAAACTTTGAAAAAATCTGGCGTGCATTAAGACCGATTTCCCCAAGCCGTTTTGAACCGGCAGCAGAAAGAGAACCGTAATAATTTGAAGCAGTGTAATAATCTTCCTCTGCAACAGCCTTTTTTAAAAGCTCAATCAGGTTGTCCTCGTATCTGTAAACAGTTTCTTCATCACCAAGAAGCACCGCACGCCACAACGCCTGAACGGGAGTATCTTTTGAAAGCTGCTCTATTCGTTTTTTCTCATTTTCCTTTACGTCGTCCTCCGTGTAATCAGGAAGGGCAAAAACTTCTTTCGGCTGCTTAATGCTCATACAGCCAGAAAACACACAGGACAGACACACTGAAAGAAAAAACAACACTACTGATTTATTCATTTATATACATTCCTTACCGGACAGCCGACATCTCATTCCGCAAACTCATTTTCCGTCAGACCGTCAGACTCATATTCCTCCGTGTTAATTTCCGGCAGAATGTGAACATAAAGGTTTTCACCAATCCGCACGGCAATCATCCGGCAGGAATTGCTTTCCAGCACAACTGAAATTCCCTGACGGGCAAACATATCAAAATGTTCCGTTACATAATATTCGTCATCAGCATTGCCGGCAGTTCCTACCCAATAAAACGAATTTCCTGCACCCTGCGTTACAGAATACTCTTCTTCCCCGTAAGACACCTTTACCGGCTCTCCGTTCCAGAGCGTTACCGTTACAAGAGAATGTTCCGGCTCAAGATAAAACTGGGAATCTTCAACAAGCGGCTCTTCCTGTGATTTACGCGGATATTTTTTATAGCGGACATCCCAGTTTCCGTCGCCGTCAAAATCCCAGGCCGTTATTTTTCCGCCGTCCGCAAGATATTCTTCCGAAAAATCAGGAACAGTATCGCCGTCACGGTCAATCTGAATCATCTTAACGTAAAGTCCGCCGCCTGCAAACGGAAGTCCGAACGTATTTGCCATAACCTGATTTTGCTCCTCTTCCGGAGTATTCATCGTGTTTTCAGGGTCAAACCCAAGCGTTTCCGTCGTTTCAAAAATACCGTCGCCGTCATTATCAACAGTACGCACGCGCGGAAAACCGTTTTCAAATTCACACCGGGCATAAAGCGTATCTCCGTCATAATAATCTGCTGACTGAACTGCACCGTCAAGGACGGAAAAACGGATGAGCGAACCGGGACGTTCAGTTCCAGGCATTTCGTAGGACGAGCAGGCAGAAACAAGAGCCGTTTCGTCAAACCGGGAATTCGGAACGACAGGAGAAACGACAAAAAAATCCAGTCCTGTAAGCAAATGTACCGACTCAAGCCGGTTTATTTCACACGGCGACCAGCGGAACACTTCGTCTGGAATGGTAAACTGCAAATTCCTTCCTTCATTTTTCTGCGATTTTGAAACAACTTTTACTACAGCCGGATACGTTCCGTAAAAAACATCAAGATTTCCGTCCGTAAGCGAAATCACCTCCGGCACGCCAAAATCACAAGTTCCAGCCCATTCAACAATGCCGTCGCCAGTTTCGTCCCAGCAAAACGTATGTGGACGACCGCGCATATATTTTATGGAAAGTTCAGTTTCTCCGTCACCGTTTGTATCAACAAGCAGTTCACCCTCGTATGCTTCCAGATGCTCGCGCACGGACTGAACCGTTATTTCATCAGTTATCAAAGGAAGAATTGACTCAAGCAAATCAAGACGAACTGAATTATCTGCAAAAGAGCAGAAATAATCCCAGGACTCCTGCTGCGTCATAAGCCCTGTTTTCAAGGCAGCCATGGCATAAAGCGGATGTTCCATTCCGTGCGCAGAAAACGCCTTGAGCATACGAAGCTGTTTTTCACCGGAGGCAAACAACGCCGCGTATATTTCAAGTTCCGCATCAGGATTATCATATTCCGGCATTTTTGCAATAAAAGTATCTGCGATTTTCTGGACAAGCGCGGCAGACGTTTCATTTGTACCGGAAGCAATTTCCGCAAATTCTGCGCGTGAAGAAAGCATATATTCATAGGTGAAAAAAAGGCGCGGAAAACGCATATCGGCAGGGTAGATTTTTCGCGCGGCATTTACCTTGCTCCGGGCCTTTTCTATGCTTTCAGGCGTCAGCATCCGATAATACGCTTTTGTCCTTATAAATTCCGCATCGGAAGAATAAATAAAAGGATTTGCATCAAGAACGGCTACTGCCTGCGCGCCTTCTCCCGTATCGCAAAGTAAATCTGCATACAGAATACGCGCGCCGTCACGGTTGTAATCAACCCATTCACCCTCAGTCAGCGCCTTCACCGCAAGCGGAAGCACCTCTGCCCTCGGCGCGCCCAGTCCGCTTTTTGCAGCTGCCTTTATATACCATAAGTCGGAAACCGTATCGTCATAAGAAAGTCCCAGTTCCGCCTGTACCATAGCATTTTCAAAATCACGGGAAGAAAGATAATTTTCCGCAAGCTTAAGGCATCTGACTGCCGTTTTTCTGTTTGCAGCACCAGCAGAAGACGCTGCAAAAACAGCAAGAGGAAAACAAATCAGAAGCACAAGAAAAACTGAAACTTTTTTCATTCTATGTCCTCACAATCCAATCCGCATATCCAAAAACGGAAGCGACTACAGCACGGATTTCCTGATTTTCTGCCGCAAGTTCCTGAACTACGGGAACCTGCGCTTTAAGTTCCGCAGGAATATGACAGTCCGAAAGCACATCCGAAACGGATTTTGTTCCGCCGGATGCAGTTTTTACCCTGTCATCAGCCTGCCTGCTTCGAATACAGAACGGAACCGGAATGTCCTCAAGAACTGCGCCCGATTCAAAAGCTGCGGAAGCAGTTTTTCCGGAACATTGCACAAAAACAGTTCCGAACGGAAACTGAAAATCACCGCTTTTTTCTATTATAGCAAAAAAACAGGAATCAGTCGCTATAAATTCCTTGATTTTTACATAAACACGCGATTTATCAAAGAAGATTACAACTCCGTGCGATTCTACGCACCCGGACTCACTGCCGCCGCAAAGCAAATCAAGAATATTTTTAACAAGATAAAAAGGAATGCGAATGCCCGGTGATATTTTTGAAACGGAACGAAGAATAACTCGGGAAGACACAGCCGGATGAACTTTCTGAAAAGCGTTCCTGTCAAACGAAACTGATTTTTCCGTTTCCTCCAGCGGCACCACTTTAGAACATTCATTCTCAAAAAAATCTTCGTCAAGTTCCGCACGAACGCTTCCGCCAAGAACGCTTTTCTTCCATCCGGGAAATTTTCCGTCAAGAAACGGCACTACCGAACGGCGTATTCTGTTCCGCATATAATGCTCGTCGAAATTCGTACTGTCAGTCCGCCAGAATTCGCCGCGCTCCGTAAGATACGCCTCGATTTCCCCTCTTGTAACGTCAAGAAGAGGACGGATAAAAACACCGCGCACAGGGCGTATTCCTGAAGTGCCTGCACTTCCCTGCAAAAAACGCATCACAAGCGTTTCAATCTGATCATTCTGATTATGCGCAAGGCAGAGAAACGGAACATTCTCTTTCTGTGAAAAGACAGAGAATGCCTTGTATCGCAAAAAACGCGCGGCTTCTTCAATTCCGTTTTTCCGCTTTTCCGAAAGAGCGCCCACTTCACCGGGTTTCAGTTCATACAAAAAAAATGAAACTGGAAAACCGTCATTCAAAAGGCGGCAGCATAAATCCCTTACAAACAGCGCATCTCCGGAACTTTCTGCCTCGCTCCGAATTCTGTGATTTACAGTAATTACTTTTAGCGAACAGCCTGATTTCCTGCATAATTCAGCAAGGCATAAAAGAAGGCACACGGAATCTGCACCGCCGGACACAGCCGCCCCAAGAGAAAGTCCGCGGGCGCTCAGTTCCGCAATGTCACAGCCGCATTTTTTGAGGTTATCAAGAATGTGATTTTCAAACGTTTCAGAAAGACTGTTCATTCATTTTTATAAAAAAAGAAAGGGGCAACCTCAAAAATACACCGTTGCGCAAAAACGACAACGCATACTTTATCAAGGCAGCCCCATTTCTCTTTTAAGATGCAGTATCTTAAAAATTATGCAAAAGACTAGCGGGCGGGTGAAATGCTTACCAGCTGAGCTTCAGGGTCAGTAAGAACAGTAATACCCTTATCAAGCTTCAAGTCCTTTACTCTGAAAGAATCGCCGATGTTCAGCGCAGTAACGTCAACAACAATTCTTTCCGGGAGAGTTTTAAGCGTACTCAAGATTGTAACTTCAGGAATATGCCTGAGCATAAAACCACCTTTCAGAACACCAGCCGGTGAGCCGGAGAACTGAACCTTCATCTTGAACTTCAATTTTTCGTCTTCTGCCGGAACAAAGAAATCTGCGTGAAGAACTTTGTCCGTGCGGATGTTGTACTCTGTGTCTTTAATCAGAGCCGGCATTTTTTTGCCGTCAACAACAAGGTCAATTGAAGTAGTAGCGGTAATTGAACGCCATACTTTGTTGAATTCAACTGCATTAACTTCAAGCATTGTAGCTTCGCCCTTGTCATTGTACATAACTGCCGGGATACTACCTGCTTCTCGAAGTTTTTTAGCAGCTGACTTTCCAGATACAGTACGAATTTTAGCATTGATCGTCTGCTTGCTCATTTTCTAAAAGCTCCTTATATCCTATAAAAATAAGATTTATCTGGGTCGACAGGATTCGAACCTGTGGAATACCGGCACCAAAAGCCGGGGGCTTACCGCTTGCCGACGACCCAATTTTATATCACAAAAACCTGCTATTCCTCAGAACCGGCAGATTCTATATGACCCGCATTATACTCATCTATAATCTTTGTCTGCAATTCACTCCGGAACTCTGGACTGATAGGATGAGCCACGTCTTTATATTCACCATTGGCAGTTTTTCTGCTCGGCATAGCGATAAAAAGACCATTTTGTCCTTCGATGATTTTAACATTATGAACAACAAAGCAATTGTCAAATGTTACAGTTACGTAAGCACGAAGCTTACCTTCATCCTCAACTTTACGAATACGCAACTCAGTAATCTGCATAGTCTTCCTCCGTAACTAGAGTTGATTATTTTCAAAGGCTTAACATACAACCGTATTCTTCAAACCTTCACAATCCATAAAACCCACGGCATTTTCAGCCTCCGCTCGGGAAGCATAAACACCGAACACAGTAGATCCGGATCCAGACATTTCAGAATACAAAGCCCCGCTCCGCCGGACACATTCCAGTGCAGCACCAATTTTCTGATACTGCGCCGTTAAAGGAATCGTAAACGTATTTTTAAAGCGCCAGTCAGAAACCGGGGCATTATACATACATTCCAACTCACTCAAAACAGGATGCTCTATTACTTCGCCGCTTTCAAACCAGGCATCAACAAGAGAATATGCTTCTTTTGTTGAACTGTGAACTTCCGGAAATGCAAGTACAATATGCAAGTCCGGGCGGCAAGGTATTTTCCTTACAAATTCACCGCGACCGGAAACAACAGCAGCGCCAGTTCCGTCATCATCGCAATGAAAGAAAAAGAACACGTCGCTTCCGACCCGGGCAGCAATAAAATCAAGCTGTTCTTCCGTTAAAGTAACGCCGTGCAGTTTTTCAAGCGCCCGGACAAAAAAAGCAGCATCAGAAGAACCGCCGCCCAATCCGCCGCCGCTCGGAATTTTTTTTACCAGCTTAACCCTCACGGATAACGGCTGAATACCGGCTGCAGCACCGAACGCCTTATATGCCGCCGTAACAGTATTTTCTTCCGGCAGAACAAGTCCGTCGCAAGAAACGCTGCATTTCCCGAAACCGTCATCCAGAGCCACAAACAGCTCGTCTTTTAGGCTTACAGCCTGAAAAATACTTTCGATACTATGAAAACCATCTTTCCGGCGCGGCAAAACATTCAGTCCGAGATTGATTTTTGCCGGCGCAGCTATATGGATTTCTGACAACATATTGAATTAATTATACTGATTTTATGCGTTAAGTCAAACAAATAGATTTTCAAAGCAATTAAATTCAATTTTGTAAAAAATCATTTATAAACAGTTGACGTAAACAGTAGAGTAATCTATATTTTTTTCCTGAGAGAAAAATATCTGAAACATTCCATTTTCTTTTATTTCAACAGGAGCCTTTTATGTCATTTGACGAAGAGAACTTCGGACCATTTTCATTTGAAGACGAGTATGAAGAAGATTTTAACGACGATATGTCTGACGACGACATTGACAGTTATGATGAAGATTCAGAAAGCTATGAAGAAGCGTTCGGAGACGAATACGACATTGACGAACCTTACGACGATGTAGAAGCAGAGGACGGATACACCTCTTACTACGACAACGACGACACTCTCATCGACGAGGAAGACTCCTTCTTCGACGATGAGGAATAGGCTCTCTTAATCCTGCTGAACGTTGTGGAAATCCACCTGAACTCCGGCGTGCCACAACCGTTCAAGTTCGTAAAAATTCCGCGCATTCTCAGACATCAAATGAACTACTACAGAGCCAAGATCAATTAAATTCCAGTCTTCTCCGTCCGGTGATTTTCTGTTCGTAAGATGAATCTGAAGGTCATTATCCTTGCTGTAGTCTTTTATCTGCCTGCAAAGACCCTGACACTGTGCAGAACTCGTTACAGTTGCAATTACAAAATAGTCAGTCCAGCTGTTCAGTTCCGAAACATTTATAACAACAACGTCTTTTCCCTTTCCGTCTTCAATAAGCAGCGCCATTTCAGACGCTTTCTGTTCTGTTGTTTTCATACAATGTACTCCCATAATCTCTTATAAAACAGTCATATATCATCACAATACGGCAGTTACTCCGTACGTGACGGACGGACATACCTTCCGTCAAAATCTTTTCCAAGAATGATGGTAAAATCTACATTCGCAGACGCATCATTATCCGCGGATGAGAAATCCACCTCTTCCTCTACAATATTCGTACAGCGGATAAATTCTCCGACCATCGCTGCCATCTCCCTGTTTCCGATGTGGTCAATAATTACGGTATTTTCATAATCATTTGAATCCGCATTAACCGCACTTAAAACATCATAGCTGGCATTCTGAAAGAGAATTGCTGTATTATGCGCAAGTCCCTGCACCGTCGTTCCGTTTTTTATTTCAAGAACGTAGATACGGCTTGCAAGAGCACCGCTGTTGGAAATAAGCATATTCGTACTCTGCTTAACGGCTTCTTTTATGAACTCGCCGTTATTAAGCGGAAACAGAAGCTGCTGACCGTCAACAATCCTGATTTTTCCGGCAACAGTCTGCCGTCCGATGGACTCAGAATCCATATCTGCAATAAGCGAAAGCAGCGTATAGACATCACTGGAATCACTGAGATTCATATTAAAAATCCCGTTAAATTCCCTGAACACCTGCTTCCTGAACACCATTGCTTTTTTATCGTGCAAAGTCGTAAAAAATGACGTTACGACATTCTGATAGCGTTCCTGCACGTCAGAATCTGTTTCGTCCTCAAAACAGTATTTCAGGTACATATAAATCTTGTCTCCGTCAAGGTTTACCGCACCAGACGGAAGAAGCCACCTCTCTCCTTCAGAAGACACAACATCAACAGGAGCAGGAATGAATACCCTGAGTCCGCCGAGCATATCAGTCAGCCTGATAAAATCTTCCATTTTTATGACAAGAGAGAATGGAATCGGTATTCCCAAAAGCTTTTCTATTTCTTTCTTATAAATATCAATTCCTTTCTCTGTATATACGTCGTCAATTCTGTCTACGCGACCAAGACTCTGGTAAATGGCGCCCGTATTACCGGGAATGTTTATAGTCATCGCCTTTTTTGAAACAGGATAGTAAACAAGAACGCTTGAAAGAAGCGCCTTATTCTCCTTACCTTCGCCTTCGTCTATGACAAGAAGAAGCCTTATGACCTGGTCACTGGCAATTTTTTCTGCAACGGCATCAGTACGGAGCGCAACAGCAAGTATCACGCTTACCGTTACGATAATCAGAAAAATAACTATCAGGAAAAACGCTCCTTTCTGTTCATCCCTAAAATGACGCCCTTTCATACACCCACCTGCAAAATTTTCTTACTGTAAAGATTCCAGAAGTTTCTCTGATTCCTGTGCAACGGCACTTCCTTTTTTTCTTAAATAATCAATGTTTTCTTCAAGAACAGCCTTCACAAGTCCGTCCAGAGAAAGCGCAAGAAGCCTCGCAAGGTAATCTTCCGTAACGTGTTCCCTACCCGGCTCGATTTTATCTGCGGCATACAGAACTTTTGCCAGACTGCACATTCCCGTCTTTCCGAACGTATGATTTGCAACTGCCTCAAGGACAGAAGAATCGGTTACGCCAAAATCATTCTTAAGCAAAACGGCAGCAGCCCTTCCGTGAAGCAAAGACGGCTTTTTCCGTTCCAGTTCCGAAACATCAGCTCCGTCTTCCTTCGCAAGGCTTAAAAGCTGTTCAGGCTTAAAATTCTTGCACATATCGTGGCTTATTCCTGCAAAATAGCCGGTTTTCTCATCAAGTCCGTACAATGCGCACAATTTCCGGCACATTTCTGCCGTTCTTACAGAATGACTGTACCTTTTTTCAGACACAGACTTCTTAACGTACCGGCGGACTTTTTCCGTCAGTAAATCAATATCAGACACACTACTGCTCATCTTTCATTCCATACAGCTTATGTTCTTTAATATACTGAAAAACGGCTTCTGGAACAAGGTAACGGAACGCCTTTCCCGTAGCAATGCGGCTTCGTATCTCCGTTGACGAAACAGGAAGCAGCGGATTATCAAGCATAATATGCGGATAGGAAAACTGCTTTAAAGACCCTTCAGAAAAATCTACGGTATACGAACCGACAGGACGGTTTTCAAAACGGCTTACGTCAACGCCGTTATTGTCAGGATGGCGGCGTGCAATTACAAGATCAGTTAAGCGCGCAATTTCATCTGCACGATGCCATTTATAAAACTGCTCCGCAGATTCCTGCCCCATAACAAGAGCAGGTTTTCCGGTGAGCGCGCTGCCGTACTTTTCAATAACGGAAAGAACCGTATCGTAAGTGTAGGAAACGCCTTCACGCCGCAGCTCGCTGTCATCGGCAGAAAAAACAGTATCTCCGCCGTCCGAAACACTTTTGCAGAACGCATCCACCATCTCAAAACGCTGGCAGGGAAGAACATTTCCGTTCATCTGCTTGTGCGGAGGAATAAAAGAAGGAACGAAAAGCACTTTATCGTAATGCAGCTCCTTTACTACAGTTTCCGCAAGCATACAGTGTCCGATATGGAGAGGATTAAAAGTTCCGCCAAGAATGGCAATCCTCATTTTTCGCTGCCCGGATACTGAATTTCCATATCCTCATCGACGGAACGCGTTTTCATAAAATCAGATTCTTCCGGCATAACAGCTTTCTGTCCGACTGCCGCTCCGCCGTCCAGCTGATTTACAAGCTGAATTATCGCGTTCCTTGCGTTTCCCATACCGGTATTGTTCATAACGGATACAGGAATTACAATCGTATCCGGCTCTTCCGAATGAACAGCCTCTATAACAGAAGCAGCATTTTCCTCTGCCCCCTCCACATCAATCTTGTTGCAGAGAACAATGCGCGGCTTTTTCATAAGGGCAGAAGAATAATTTTCAAGCTCTCCGCAAAGCGTTTTATAGGCAGTGCGGCAGTTTTCGTCAGAACAGTCAATCATAAAAAGAAGGCACGCCGTGCGCGAAATATGCTTTAAAAAGTCAAAACCAAGTCCCAGACCTTCCGATGCACCTTCAATAATTCCAGGAATATCGGCAATGATAATATCCTGCTCATCGTCAACACGAAGCACGCCGAGATTAGGGATTTTTGTAGTAAACGGATATGGCGCAATCTTCGGGCGGGCGTTTGTAAAAGCCGTAAGCAAGGAAGATTTGCCGGCATTCGGAAAACCTACAAGCCCTACGTCCGCCATAATGCTAAGTTCAAGCTTAAGCTTACGCACTTCGCCGGGTTTTCCAGCGTGAGCATAGCGCGGCGCCTGATTTGTTGACGACTTAAAATGAACGTTTCCCCAGCCGCCTTTTCCTCCCTCAAGGAATAAAAACTGCTGGTTTTCAGATTCAGTCGTAAAATCGTGGATAAGTTCGTTCGTTTCATAATCGCGGATAGTAGTTCCCGGCGGAACAGGAATAACGACATCTTCGCCGTCCTTGCCAAACCTGTTCCATCCCTGACCGTCACCGCCGTTCTTCGCCTTAAAAATACGGTGATGACGCAATTTTGAAAGCGTACGCATATTTTTCTTCAGGCAGAAAATAACGTCTCCGCCCTTTCCGCCGTCACCGCCGTTTGGTCCGCCGTGCGGAATATATTTTTCACGGCGAAAAGCAATACAGCCGTTTCCGCCCTTCCCTGAATGAACCTCGATAACGGCTTCATCAGCAAATTGAATCATACTTCACCTCACAAAAAAAATACCCGGCAGGAAAATCCGAACCGGGTAGTCAAACATATTCAGAAAATAAAAACTGATTATGCCTTAACAGGTGTAACAGAAATGAATTTTCTGTTCATACGCTCATGATAGACAACAGTACCGTCAGCAGTTGCAAACAAGCTGTCATCACCAGCTCTCTTAACATTATCACCAGGGTGGAATTTCGTACCGCGCTGTCTTACAAGAATTGAACCCGCAGTTACTTTTTCTCCGCCATATTTTTTTACGCCCAAGTTTTTCGGATTTGAATCACGGCCGTTTTTCGCACCGCTTCCGCCTCTTGTTCTTCCCATGATATTTACTCCTATTCAAACAGTTTTTTTCAGAAGTTCTACATATCCCGGATATTCTTCTGCAACAGATTTCAAGCCTGTTTCCAAAAAATCTCCGGCATACACAAGCCTTTTCTCCGGTTCAGAGCCAGGCTCATTTATCTGTATCGTAAAATCCAGAAAGCCTCTTTTTCCGGCATCAGATTTTACTGATACGCCGTCCGTCAATTCTGCAACCTGCAGGACAGTCCGCAGCAAAACGGAAACTGCACTGCATACAATGTCAGAACCTCTGGCAGCATATCCGGCGTGTCCTTCCGCCTTACAGCCAAGCAGCACGCCTTCTTTATTGCGCTCAATACGCACAGAAATCATTATGCAATAACGATATCTTCAACACGTACGTTTGTATAATTCTGTCTATGTCCGATCAGGCGGTGGTAGTCTTTCTTTGATTTATACTTGAAAACAAGAACTTTTTTGTCACGGAAAGAATCTTCTACAACAATCTGAACTTTTGCGCCCTTTACGTATGGAGCACCAACAGAAATCTTATCGCCGTCACTTACAAGAAGAACCGTATCAACATCAATTTTTGCGCCTTTTTCGGCATCAAGCTTGTCTACAGAAAGAACTGCACCTTTCTCTGCCTTATACTGTTTGCCCTTATATTCAACAAGTGCGTACATAAAACACCTCAATAATTAAAATCTTATATGCAAATAACTGCGGTAATTAACGGGGATACAGCAGCATTTTCGCCATAATTGTAGTATGAATAATAACAGAAATTACTATTTCAAGTCAATAGAAACAGAAACAATCTGACCGTCTGCCTGATAAAATTCCGGCATAAAAAAAGGAAAAGGACAGCAAGAGCCGCCCTTTTCCTTAATTACGCATCCTGTAAGCGCTAGAACTTATACGTTCCTGTCGTTATAGTTCCGCCGTTACTGTAGATGTCAAAGTTTACGGATTTATCAGCCTTTCCAAGTTCGGCATAGAATTCCTGAAGATTTTTTACGCTCTTTCCGTTTACAGCCGTAACAATATCGCCGTTCTGAAGACGGAGGGAAGCCGCAGGCGTTTTCTGCATAACGTTCGTTACTACAACGCCCTTAACTTTGTCGTCAAGTTCAAGTTCTTTTCTTACGTCATCCGTTACAGGAGAAGCAATAAAGCCAGGCCACAGTTTTCCGCTGTCAGAAGAAACTTTTTCAGAACGTTCTTCGATTTTTACGGAAAGTTCCATTCTTGCGCCGTTACGGACAACCGTAAACGGAACGACTTTTCCAGCCTCAATGCGTCCTACTTCGCGCTGAACCTGCTCAACGTCCTTTACGGTGTGTCCGTCAACACTCGTAATATAATCACCAGGCTTCATACCTGCCTTCTGAGCCGGAGAACCGATATAAACCTGCGTTGCAAGCGCACCGTTCATTCCCTTTACGCCGAGTGCCTCTTTATATTCATCATTTGTCTGGAGCAGCGAAACGCCGAGCCAGCCGTAAACAACCTTTCCGTTTGAAATAAAGGAATCAATTGCGCCTTTTACGTTATTTATCGGAATTGAAAATCCGAGTCCCTGTGAACCGCCGGACTGGCTTGCAATCCAGGTGTTTATTCCGATGACTTCGCCGTAGATGTTTACAAGCGGACCGCCTGAATTTCCCTGATTGATTGCGGCATCTGTCTGGATGAAGTCATTGATATTACCGATTCCGCTGCCGGAACGTCCTTTTGCACTTACAATTCCCTGCGTTACAGACTGACTGAATCCGAGCGGAGCGCCCATTGCAAAACAGATGTCACCAGTCTGAACTTTGTCGGAATCACCGAGAATTGCAACAGGAATTGAAGAATCCTTTGACTCAAAAGACACAAGCGCAATGTCCATTCTGGAATCCGCGCCTACAAGCTTTGCATCAAATTCACGGCCGTCATTAAGCTTTACCGTAATTTTTGTAGCTTCTCCGGCAACGTGGTTGTTCGTAAGCACATAAAGCACGTCACCTGTGCGGCGGACGATTACGCCCGAACCAAGTCCTTTCGACTCATACCGGCGCTTTTTTGAAGAACCTTCGTCATCTCCGTTCTGAGTGCCGGGATTTCCAAAGAAAAACCTTCTGAAATCTTCAAAAGGATCTACAGTTGTAACTGTTTTTGTTTCAGTTACGTCAACCTCAACAACAGACGGAAGCACGCCGTTACTGATTGCCCGGAAAGAATCCTGCAATGCCTCGATTATTTTAAGGCTGCTTTCAGGAACAATAGAACTTCCAGACTCTGCATAGACTGTACCGGCATTTCCTTTTACCGATGTTTTTGCACAGGAAAAAGAAATGCACGCAAAAGAAAATACAGCCGCACCAGAAATGCATAACAAACGTTTTGTCCATATTTTCATAAAAATGCCTCCATTGACATAAATAATTTAGAGCTGCCGGCAAATCTTTTCATACGATGCTTTTCACTAAAAAACTGACGCCGTCGTATTAAAGCAAACGCAATGCCGCCCAGCACAAAAAGAAGCGGTGCAAAAACCTGCTTTTTATAATAATAATAAAAATTATGCAGAATTGTTACAAAAAAGCACAAAAACATAAAGAAAATATGAATAGTATTGATGAATATCGCGCAAGTAATTAAAATGACTCATTATTATTCTATAATACCTATTATATCAGATGGAGAAAATGTATGGTTCCTACACTTATTAAAGACATCCTTGTTTCAGAGCCGGACGGAAAGAACATTACAGTATGCGGCTGGGTACGCACAGTCCGGGATTCTAAAAACCTTGTTTTCATACAGGTTAATGACGGAAGCTGCTTTGCAAATATCCAGCTTACCTTTGACCGCAATAATCCATCTGACAATGCGAATGTAGAATCAATAGAAGCCGAATTAAAAAAACTCAACACAGGCGCTTCCGTACGCGCGGAGGGACTTCTTGTACCGTCACCGGCTTCTGGACAGGCAGTTGAAGTAACTCTTGAAAAATTAACCTGCCTTGGAGTATGCCCGCCGGAAGAATATCCGCTGCAGAAAAATAAAATGTCAATGGAATACTTACGCGAAAACGCGCATCTTCGCGCCCGCACAAATACGTTCGGCGCAGTATACCGTATGCGAAACCAGATGGCATTTGCAGTCCATTCATTCTTTCAAGAGCGTGGCTTTCAGTATATAAATGCACCGGAAATCACATGTTCTGACTGTGAGGGCGCGGGCGAAATGTTCCAGGTTACGACGCTTTCTATGGAAAAAATCGCTGAAATGGGCGTAAAAGCCGGACTCGGCGGAATGAAAATTGAGGACGCTCACAAAATCGTAGACTATTCAAAAGATTTCTTCGGAAAAAAAGCAAACCTCACAGTATCAGGTCAGCTTGAAGCGGAAACTCTTGCAACTGCGCTAAGCCGCGTCTACACGTTCGGACCTACGTTCCGCGCAGAAAATTCAAACACGCCGCGCCATCTTGCCGAATTCTGGATGATTGAACCGGAAATGGCGTTCTTCACCCTTGAAGACGATATGGACATTCAGGAAGAATTCATCAAGTATCTTCTGAACTGGGCGCTCACAAAATGCCGCGAAGACCTTGAATTCTTCAACAAGAGAATTCAGCCTGGACTGATTGAAATGCTGGAACACGTAGTAAATTCAAAGTTCAAGCGGATTTCCTACACGGACGCAATCGCCGAACTTGAAAAACACGCAGACAAATTTGAATTCAAGCCGTACTGGGGATGCGACATTGCAACGGAACACGAACGATACCTTACGGAACAGATTTTCAAGTGTCCGGTAATGGTCTACAACTACCCTAAGGAAATCAAGTCGTTCTATATGAAACTGAACGAAGACGGAAAAACCGTAAGGGCAGTAGACGTGCTTGTTCCTGGAATAGGCGAAATCATCGGTGGTTCAGAACGCGAAGAAAACTACGACAAGCTGCTTGCGGCATGCAAGGAACGGAATATGGATATGTCGAACTACGAATGGTATCTTGACCTGAGACGTTTCGGTACTGTTCCGCACGCAGGATTCGGCCTGGGATTTGAGCGCCTTATCCGCTACGTAACAGGAATGGAAAATATCCGCGACGTAATCCCGTATCCGCGCGCACCAAAACTCGCAGATTTCTAGCAGGATACATAAAAGCCGGACAGCACGCCCGTAAAAAGGCGTTATGCCCGGCAGTATTTTAAAAAGGATTTTCATGAATAAAAAAACAAAAGCCGGTTTCATAAAACTGTGCCAGTTCATATATCTTACAGTCAGCTATTATTTTCAGAACAATCTTGATGCGTCGGCATCCGCCTGTACATTCGGCTTTATTTTTTCTTTTATCCCGATTTTAATGATGATTCTTACGATTTTCATAGGAATTCTTCACGCATCACCGTCAATCATCGACCTGATTTCAAATACCGTTTCAAAATACACGGACGTTTTCAACATTGACAAAATCATTCACAACATAGGAAGCGGAATTTCATTTTCCTGGGTGAATTTCATTCTTGCAGTCTTTATTGTCTGGATGGCAAGAAAACTTTTTCTTTCCATCATTCAGGGACTTACAAGGATATTTAAAACTGCCGCACCGCCCCGACCTATAATAAAGCAGCTACTCACATTTGCAGGAGAACTCCTCATCATCATAATCTGCACCATAGTTTTTTTAAGCGCATTCATAACGCGGCAGATTTTTTCGCTCCCGGTATTCAGCTCCGTTGCAGAACGACTGCCTATTCTTTTCAGTTCGCTTTCAAATACAGTAGTAAACCTTGCGCTCTATTTCATTCTTTTCATTTTTACTACCGCGGCATATAAATTTGCAACAGGAACAAACCCTCAGACAAAAGTGTGCGTCATCTGTTCAGGACTATGCACGCTGAGTTTTTACATAAGCATCCTCATTCTGTCGATTTTTCTGAACAAAGCAAAATACAACACAATTTACGGAGTTTTAAGCAATTTCATAATTCTTCTTCTTGAAGTATACGTTTTCTTTTCACTTTTTATGTTCTTTGCACAGGGAATATACACCGTTCAGTTTATGCACCCGATGCTGCTTAGCGAACTGTACCTTCTTCCGCACCACGACGAAAACCTGAGCATAAAAGATTCTGCGCGCAGGCTTCTTTTTATAACTCCGTCAGCAATTATGAGCAGGGAAAATACGTTTTTCTACAAATGCGGCGACAGCATTTATACGGAAAAAGACAGTGCGGAATGCGTATACTACGTTGCAGACGGCTCGATATGCGAAGAGCGCAACAGCACAAAGACAGTCTATGCCAAGGGTGCGTTCTTCGGCGAATTTGAATATCTGCTGGATATTCCGAGGCAGGGGCAGGCTACGGCAGTAACAAACTGCACCATTCTTAGAATAAGCGATGAAGAATTTTCCGAATTAATGGAAAAAACTCCTGAAGCAGCGGCAAAAGCAATGTCAAAACTTTCGCTGCATTTCAAAAGCCTTAACATATAGCTCAAGCGCAATCAGAAGCGGAGCTTTACGCCGGCGGCAAACATTGCGTTATTCATACCGTTGCCGTTAAAAAGAGAGCCGCACGGAAAATAACAGCGGAATTCAGGACCGGCTTTTATTTTCCCTGAAAACGTAAAAAGGTAAGAGGCGGACAGCATAAAAAACAAAAAGTTAGCGTCTTTCCAGAACCATTTGTTTATTTCGTCTACATCGCCGGAGGCAGAACCGGAATACCCCTCATCAGAGCCGGAAACACCGTTTGAAATTTTTGCGAAACGGCATAAAAATGAAACACCTGCGCCGCCCTCAAGAAGATGACGCGCGGACGGCTCGTACCTAAAAACAGCCGGAAAATCAAGCAAAAAGCAGAATGCCGTAGCAGTACGGTTCTCAATTTCTGCAGGATATGCATCACCGTCATACCATAAAAAATAATTCGTAAAAATCGAAAGGCGCGGCTGAAATGAAACAAATGTTTCTGCAGGAAAAGCAACGCCCAGCGAAAATGGATAGACAACCGGAGACGGCGCAGTTTTTTTCACATCACCTGTATTCAGAAGAAATGCCGGCGCAAAAGACAAAATCCAGTCAAGGGAATGACTTGTCTTTTCTTCTATAACGTCTTCTGCATACACAACAGACGTTTCCGAGTCCACAGGTTCAGAAGTCTCCTCCTGAGCATAAAAAGCAGAAACACAGAACAGAACTGCAAAAGCAAGGCAAACCAGTTTTTTCATATTATTTTTCCACCTTGTACAAAACGGCATCTAAATCAACGCATATAAAACCGCTTCTGCCAGTCTTAAAGAATGACGTTTCTTCCCACGCCGCATACAAAGACGAGCCGGAAACGGTAAAGCCGGAATAGACATAGCCGGCAGGGAGTTTCGGAAGTTTTAAGGCGACGGCTTTTCCGCCGTTCATAACAGGACGTGAAAAAAGCGCACCTTTCAGGAAAAAAGTTCCGTCCTCAAAAAGAACGCCGCACCAGTTTTCGGAAAGCAGCGCATTTGCAAGCAGCTGGGGAGCGGAAGATTTTTTATTCTGCGCAGAAACAAAGACGCGCGGAGAATGACCGCCTGCCGTATAGCACGCAAGCGAAAAATCAGCAGTTTCCGGGAGTGAACCAAGAAGTTCTTTAATCCGGGCAGGCGCATTTGAAAAATCAAGCGTTTCCTGCGCGCCGCGAAACTTTACTGCGGAAGATTCCGCAACAAGAAGGGACGAACCGGCATTTTCCGGCGTAATGGCATACAGCGGCTCTTTAGGCTGAAACGTACAGTACGAAAAAACAGTCTTTTCGTTTTCGGAAGCCTTTGCGCTGCACGTCCAGACAGTTCCGTCCCATACAAAATCAGTAATTTCATAGCGCCGGTCAAAGCCAAGATTCTGCACCGTAACAACAGGATAGGAAATGTGCTGTTCCGGGCTGAACTGAATTAAAAACGGCGTAAAATCCTGCGTTCCCTTTACGTCTGCATCATTAAAAAAAGTGCTTCTGTACACGGAAAAAAACGGAACGTCCGCAAAGAAAACCAGATTTCCTGCCGTTTTTCCCGAAAAAAGCGCAGAATCAGAACAGAGCTTAACAGAATCACCCTTAAAAACAAGAATTCCGCACCTGTTCACCACCGCATAGCCTTCCGGCATTCCGTCTGCCTTGTCCGCAGATGCAGCACACGAAATTGAAGAAATGCGTACAGCTTCCGTCCACGGCTTACCAGGAACGACAGGCGCATCTGAAAGTTTTGCGATTTTTTCAAAAGAGTTCTGCGTAAACGCATACCAGCTGAACGTCTGTGCCTGCACCGGAATTTCCTGCGGAGGAAGCTCATTTTTTTTAGAGCAGGACGCGGCAAGAAAAATAAAACAGGCAATAAAAAAAACAGAATAACGGCGAAATAGAATTCTCATTGTTTTTTAAGTTTATATCGGTATGGAATTTAAGGCAAGCGTAATTTTTCCGTCTTTTGTAACAGAAACAAAAGCGCGAACAGTCTGAATGCCGTAGAACACGCACAGAAATTCCTCTTGAACGCCGTATTTTACGGTGAACGACTTTTCACCTTCCTGGTTATTGAACGGACAGTATTTCGAAAAAAGCGCAAAGTCCGCGCCAGGCGGAACGCTAAAACTATTTTCAAGGATAAGGCTTTTTTTCTGAAGAGCAGTACGGATTTCCGCCTCAGAAACGGAGCGGACATTTTTCATTACAAGATACGTTGCGCTGAACGAACCGGCGGCAATTCCTTCAAGAACGCTACTTTTTTCCAGAAGCCACGGATTATACAAAAGTTCCGGTGAGGGAAAATTGTTTTTCTGTTCGATGACGGAAATAAACTTTTTCCAGTTGAAGCGCTGGGCATACGAAACGGCTTTTTCTGGAGAAGTGCCGGATAAAACCGCATGCGAATAAAACTCATCAAGTACAGACGCAGAAAAACCGTGCAGAAAGGAAAGACTACGCTGTTCTGGGTAGATGCAGCCGGCTGGCTTAAAAAATTCAGTTTCCTTGCCAGCGCATAGAATTAAAGGAAACGCAAGTACCGCACAGGGAGCATTCCTTTCCAGGATAAACGAAACAGCTTTTTCCTGCGCCGGAACGGTTTTGTGGATGCGTTCATCTCCGCACACGGAAACTACATTCCAGCCGGTAAGGTAAGGAAAATCACCGCCTGCAAAATCCGCCGCCTCATACTGCGGAAAATAAAACGAAACTTCATCCGTATCTTCGCCAGTACTGCAGGAATCAAAAAATACTGAAGCACAAGCTGCTGCCATAAACAAAAAATATATCTTTTTCATACAACATATATCGTGTTATTTATGAAAAAAAGGCAAAATTTGCAAAAAAAAATCACAACTCCCTGAACAAAAGTCCTGAAAATTGTGATTTTTTTCGTTTGATTTTTATTGGTACTGCAGAAATCTATTTAAAGCAAACGTTTTTTTTGCAGAAAGAATGCTACAGCTAAGCCTTTTTCGGACTGCCTTTTTTTATACGACCGCGCCTAAAGGCGCGGCACTCAAAAAAACAATTTACTCCACCGCCTTTATGTGCCGCTTTAGGCGGCACCGGCGGTTCCGCTAATTGTTTTTTAGCCCGTAGGGCTTTTTTTTAAATTTATTTAGAACTGGAACGCACAACACGGAAACCGTAGTAATTGCCGCGGCGGCTCGGGAAGTTGCTGCTCCGGCCAGAAACCCGGCAGTCGTAATCGTCGCTATACCAGGAACCACCGCGAAGTACGCGGTGAGAACCAGAAGACGCGCCGGTGTCGGCGGTGGTGCTGCTTACAGTGCCGTACCAGTCATAACACCATTCCCACACGTTTCCGCTCATGTCGTATATGCCAAGCGAGTTTGCCTGCTTGCCTTTTACTTCGTGGGTTTTACTGCTACTGTTACTTGAATACCATGCTACATCATCTACTGTGTCGCTTCCGCTGTAGGTTGTAGTTGAAGTGCCCTCTTCCCTTGCTATGTATTCCCACTCTGCTTCTGTTGGTAAGCGGTAACCGTCGGCTTCTTTGTCATAAGTTAGTGCATTCCATGTACTGTCGCTGGATGATGGTCCGCAGTATCCGTTTGTAGCATCTCCGACTATTCCGCTCCATTGTGCAGGATCTGTTTCTTCTCCAATCTTATAGGCAGGGGTCAGATCTTCGGCAATTGAACGCAGGTTACAGTAAACTATTGCATCGTACCAGTTTACATAATAAGCTGGATAGTTATCTCCATCTCCATAACTTGAACTTGGACTTTTTGAACCGTACTTACAGTATTTTTCGTATTCTGCCTGTGTTACTTCGTGGTCACATACATACATATCCGGGATTGTAATCTGTCTTCCGCTTACAAATACCTCTGAACTTGGTGTCCAGTTTTCTTTTCCTGTAATTGTAGTTCCTGTTACTTTTACAAAACCTTCAGGTATAATCCTATAACTTACACTTGCAACAGTACTGTTGCTCATTCCGCTTTTTACAGCAATTGCCTTTAGTGTTACAACTTCTGTAATGCTGATTGCCTCAGTGTATTCTGTGCCGGATGCTGTTGGTTCAGAGCCGTCTTTCGTGTAGTAAATCTTTGCACCTTCTGTTGCACAGGTAATTGTTACACTTGTTCCGCTTATTACTTCACCGGATTCAACGCTGAATGTTGGAGTTGCAACTGTTTCAATTTTACTTCCTGCATCAGTAACTGTATCTTGGTATCCACATACAGAACATTTTCTTGTTTTAGTTCCGTCCGATTCCGTTGTAGCATCGTTGTTTGAAACATAATCACCGAATGCGTGGGCAGCCTTTTCGCTCACTTCTTCTGTGTGTTCACAAGTTGCGGCGTGCCAGTGGCTTGCTTCATCACTCGTCCATGTTTCTGCAAATGTGTGGGTATGCTCGAGTTTTGCAATGGACTGTTCTTCTTTGTATGAGCAAACCGTACAAGTACGCTCTTTTTTACCATCGGCTTCTTCCGTCGGTTCAAGGGTTGTTTTCCATTCACCAAAAGTGTGTTCTGCCTTACCGCTCACTTCTTCCGTATGTTCACAGGTTGCCACATGCCAGTGGTTTGCTTCATCACTCGTCCATGTTTCTGCAAATGTGTGGGTATGCTCGAGTTTTGC
>SAMEA3663010__coassemble_250_pt1 | contig 25095 bp, 19 predicted proteins | sample SAMEA3663010__metabat2_high_PE_013 | metagenome-assembled genome bin SAMEA3663010 (sample SAMEA3663010) | pig gut metagenome | biome: pig gut; feature: pig-associated habitat; material: faeces | place: France | collected 2012 | reverse complement strand
CTGACGGGAAGGTGAATGACGCGGAAACCGTGGCGGCTTTAGGAAACGAAGCGGATGCGTTTAATCTTCCTGACATTGATTTTGATGATATTTCAGATAAAAATTCGGAAAATAAAACTGATGATGTATCTTCTGACGGTGAGGCTGAATTTGAAAATGCCGGCATTCCTGACGGACTGTTTGATTCTTCCGATATGGAACTTCCGCCGCTTGGAGATGAAGTAGATGCGGCTTCTGATTTTGTAAAAGAGGCTGAACAGAATGATGCATTCAAGCTGTCTGATTTTGACGGTGATAATTCCGGTTTTTCACTTGATACTCCTGATTTTTCTTCAGCCGTTCCTTCAGATGAAGATGTTTCACCTTCGGAAAATGAGTCTTTGAATTTGGATGATGCCGCTTCTTCCGGTGACAGCGCTTCTTTCGGGGATGCAGTTTCATCTGGTGATGCTTCTGATGCCGGAAGTAGTGATGATTTTCCTGCTGATTTTAATTTTAATCTTGATGATGCCGCAGATGAAAGTTCTTTTTCTGCTTCTACGGATGAGTCTGTTCCTGCAGAAACTTTTGATATTTCTGCAATGGAAGGACTTGAATTTCCTGATACTGACGCAAAGCTTGCCGGAAATGATGCGTCCGGTTTTGAGCTTGGAAGCGACGATGACATTCAGTTTGAAAACAGTGATTTTGAAATTCCTGGATTTTCTGATGTTGATACAGTTGCGGAACAGAAAAACGGAAAGCTTGGGCCTGCATCTGCGCCAGCAGAACCAGAACCTGACGATAACAACGGTCTTCCGCCAAATACGCTTTCCGACGAGCAGTACCAGAAATTCCTAAAAAATCTGTCTTCCTATCCGCTTAATGTCCGCATTGCAGTTGAAGATTTGATTGTAAAAAATGAATTCACTGATGAAGCAGAATTCGAAATTATTTTAAAAGTCCTTAAAAAAGTGCCTGCCCGGCAGCTTGCTTCCGAGCTTGAAAAAATGCTTGATATTGCGCTGCCTGTTCCGCGTGATTTTGAGCGTCGCACTTCCGAAGAATATGAGATTTACAAAAGTTCGTTCCAGTATCAGCTGCGCAATAAAATCATTCCGGGAGCAATGGTCTGTTCTGTTGCAACAGCTCTGTGCATTGTGCTGTTGCTTGGCGGTGTGCTTCTGTTTGCAAAGAATTTTATCTATAAACCGGCAAAGGCTTCTTCACTCTATAGGCAGGGATATGTGCTTCTTGAGGCAGACGACTACCCGAATTCCGAGCTGAAATTTAACGAAGCGGTGCTGTATGACCTTCAGAAAAAATGGTTCTTCCGTTATGCACAGGGCTACCGCCGTCACAAACAGTATGCCCGTGCGGAACAGATGTACAGAAATATCCTTTACTGTTTCAATCACGATAAAACAGCCGGACTTGAGTATGCGGAAATGGAACTTAATGACCTTGCAAACTATGAAAAGGCGGAGAACGTCCTTCTGCGCGACGTGCTTGATTATCACGTAAATGATTCTGACGGTCTGCTTTTGCTGGGTGATACGTATCTTGAGTGGGCTACGGAAAAAGATTTTTCTAAATTTGAAGATGCGCGCGTAAAATATGCAGAGCTTATTCAACTGTACGGACCGACGAATTTGTATATGTCGCGTATGATGCGTTACTTTATCAGAACAGATAATCTTCTTGAAGTTTTGCAACTGAAAGAACATTTTATGCCGAAGGAAAAATCTCTTGGCGCGCAGGACTGGACGGAACTTAGCGGATTTATGCTTGACAAGCTTTACGGACCGCTTGCTCCGGCTGACGAATACCTGCGTACAAAAATCGAAGATGTAAAGGAAATGCTTATGCGTGCTGTCCGCGCGGATTCTTCCAATCCTGCGGCACTTTACAATCTTTCGCGCTATTACGTCCAGATGAACAACAGTATGAATGCAAAATCTTCGCTTGAAAGAACGCTTCTTGCTTTTGAAAATGCTCTGTCACTAAAAAAGCGTGACATATACAAGTATATTGACTCATACCGTCTGCTTGGCGAGCAATATATAGAAGAACGCGAATATTTGAAGGCTAGGGAATATTTTACTTCCGGCATTTCGCTGTTCCAGAATGAACAGATGTCAAGCGGTTTTGAGGGAAATCATCAGGTTGGAAAACTTTATGCCGATATGGGTGATATAGATTATTTTATTTCCGGCGATGTGAACAGTGCGCTTTTAAATTATCAGGATTCTGTAAGTAACGATAATGATACTTCTGAAATCCGCTATAAAATCGGTGCAATTCAGTACGGCAAGAAAAATTATTCAGAGGCTCTTGGTTCGTTTATGAAGGCATCGGAAGACAATCCTGATGATACGAGCCTTCTTCTTGCAATGGGAAATACGCTGTCACTTCGCAATGATGCGTACGCTTCTCAGGGGTACTACGAACGTCTTATTGACATTCTTGATGCGGAAAAGGAACAGAAAGGAATTCTGTTTCCGCAGATGCGTTCTGATGAGTCAGAAATCGTTGATTTGTATCTGAAGGCGTCAAATAATCTTGGCGTAACGTTGTACAAGCTTGCCCGGCGGACAGGGAACAGTACGCTCAATGCACAGGCAATTTCAAATTTCCAGGAATCTATACGTGCCTGGGATGCGCTTACACGTAATCAGCAGACGCTCATCCGTCTTGGCGGAAGCAATCTTGCGGAGCAGAATATAAAATATCTTACACATCCGATGCCGGATTTTGAACCGGCGATTTATACGGACGTGTCTCGTACGCTCAGTACAGAGGAAGGATTGAATCCATAATGGCATTGAATTTGAAGGGCGGAATTGCGCTCAAACAGTATAGAAACAGCATATTAAAAGAACTTGTAAGAAAATCAATTCATATGTGCAGTTCTTTTATTCCTTTTTTTCTTGGAATTGCTTATGTGCCGGTCATTGTAATTTTATGCGCTCTTCTGATATTCTACTGCGTTTCGGAGCTGCTTCGCCTGAAAGGAGTAGAACTTCCTGTCGTTGCAAAAATAACTGCCGTGGCTGCACGTAAGCGCGACGAAAATAAATTTGTTCTTGGACCTGTTACGCTTGTAATCGGAATTGTAATGTCTGCCCTTTTATGGAATCTTCCGGCTGCTTCAATCGGGATTTATGCACTTGCATTCGGAGACGGACTTGCAAGCCTTTGTGGAAAACTTTTTGGCCGCATATACATTCCTTTTACGCACGGAAAAACAGCTGCCGGAAGCCTTACCTGCTTTTTTGCGGTATTCATTTCTTCGTTCTGCGTATGCCGTAATGCGGCCGTTTCGTTTTTTCTTGCGCTTGCCGCAATGATTATAGAGGTCATTCCTATGGCAGATTTAGACAACGTTTTTATTCCTGTTGTTATAGGCGCGCTTGCACAGTTTTTTCAGGGATGCATTTAGCAGCTTTGAAAATTACAGTTTTAAAAATCATTCCACAAATACATTTTATGAAGCGCTTTAAGATATGAGATACTGCCTGTAAAAAGCAGTGCCGTACCTGTTACAAGAAAAAGGAAACTATATGCGTTGTATAGAAAAAGATATCCAGTACACATAAGAATCATTCCGTATGGGAAAGTTCTCTGGCTTTTGTCCTGAAAAAAACTGATTGTCTGCGTTATTATTGCCGCAAGAAACAGCGCGTGCTGGGAACTTGTAAAGACTTTTGGGTAGCCGTATTCAAGCTGGCACAGCGGAAGGACTTTCTGCGTGTTGAACGGCAGGAGTACGGAAATGTAAATTGAAACTACAAACAGAACCAGAATGTTCTGTTCAACGTACTGACGGGATTCTGTTTTATTGTAAATTACGGCAAAAAGAAGGCTGAGCGGTGCAAGAATCCGTCCTGAAAGCATTACAGTGCTTGCAACAAGTGCAAGGTGTGTTTTTGTGTGCCACAGGTCAAAAAAAGGAAAGCACAGCCGGACAGGTTCTGCAAGGCAGGCAATAAGAAAAATGGAAAAATAGATTATTTCCGTAGACTGCGTTTTTTCAAATTCAACATTAAGATAAAGAAACATAATGAATGAATACAGCGGAAAAATAAAAGTAGAAAGCAATACTGCTGCAAAATTAAATCTTGTCAGAAAAAACTGCTGGAATTTTACGTAGGGAATGTCGGCGGGTACAGTCAGTTTTCCTGTTGTGTACAGAAACGGAATCAGAATTCCTATGAATACAAGCAGCGTAAGGGAAATAAAAATAAGAAAAAGGTTTATTCTGTTTCTGGTCTTGATAGTCATTTTGAAAATCATAACTTCAATATAAATTTTAGTAAAGACTTACCGTAAAAAACCGAAAATCTATATGTATACTTTAAAAGAAGGTAAGAAAGCCAGAAGAAATATATATTCTTATTGACTTTTTCAGGGGGAACTATGAAAAAAATAATAGCCGGTGGTATTTTTCTTTTTATTGCTTTAACCGCCTCTTTTGCAGGTGATGCGGCTGTTCTTGTAGACAGCGGATTTTCTGCGGACGGTGCATACTATATTTTCGGGCAGTACGGAAAAACGGACAAATCTTTTCAGGGCTGGGCTGAAATTTATACAGTCGACGTTGCAGGAAATGATTATTTAGACGGCGGTGTGTTCAGGGTAAAACCGTCTGCCGTTACGTTCAATAGAAACGGCAAAGAAGTATTCGATTCTCTTGCAGGGCAGAATTTCAATGCGATAAAAAAATATGGATGCGCTCCTGCAAAGCCTGATCAGGTACTTTATATACGCGAAGATGAAAAAAAATCTTCGCTTGATGAAATTGTGTTCAAGGATTTTGTAAGTTCGCTGAGCAAGGATCAGGCATATTATCACGTAAGGCTTGTTCCTGAATACTTCGGAAGCGGAATAAAGACAAAATCTTCGTTTGTAATCAATCTTGAAAAGCGGGATGCTGACGGAACGGTGCTTGCCCGTCAGGTTATCGGTACTCCGTCTGTAAGGCGTTCTGGTGTAACAGGTTACAAGATTGAACGGATTGTATGCGACAATTCCGGTAAAAACATTGTGTTTATAGTTGAAAAAACTGTTGAGGATAAGACAGGTACGAACATCAGGTATATGATTGAAGCTGCCGCTTTGAACAGTGATTTTTTTCTTAATCTTGCAGAACATAATGATTCTGATGCAAAATAATCTGTAAAATATAGTTTTTTCAAAAAAATCCGCTTTTTGCGGATTTTTTTTTGCAAATTTTGCCTTTTTTTCAAAAAAAATTCGACATCTATGTAGAAACCAAAAAAAAGAGGTAAAGGTATGAAAAAACTTTTCAAAAAAATCGGATGCATTCAGGGCGTTCTTTTTTCGTTGCTTCAGTCGTCTGTCATTGCGGCGGCTGTTCTTCTTGCTGTAAGCCACGTTTCCTGCAAAATGACGGAAACTGGCATTTCCGTTTCGGAAGGGGATTATACGGCTCCCGTGCTTGAATCGTATTCCCTTACAGGCGAAAAAAATATGCGGCTTGTGTTTTCAAAAAAAATTACGCTTGAAAATCTTAACCTTACTCCGGAAGTTGATATTGACTCTGTATCATACGACAGTCAGGAAAATTCTGTCTGTTTTGCCGACGTTACGTTTTCTTCCGGTCTTGAAATCGGCAGGGAGTATTCCTTGTACGGCGATGTTATTGATGAATCAGGAAATTCGCTTACGTTCTGCATTCCTTTTTCCGGCTACAACGCAGAAATCCCGGTTCTTGAAATTACGGAAATACGTCAGATGTATAAAGGAGAATCGAAAGGTGACGGAAAATTCTACTGCGAATACGTTGAACTTTGCGCCAGAAGCGCCGGCAATCTTTCCGGACTTGAACTTTTCAGCGTAAGCGACGGAGAGGAAAAGAAATTTGTCCTTCCGTCAGTGCGCGTAAGTGAGGGAGAAATTGTTGTAGTCCACCTGCGTTCTAAGGGTGAAGGTTGTATAAACGAACTTGGCGAAGACCTGAATTTGTCTTATGCGCTTGGTTCTTCCGGTGTGCGTGATTTATGGGATGAAAACGAAGATGCCCGGCTTAATGATACGGCTGATGTTGTCGTTTTAAGGAATTCTGCTGACGGAACTCTTTTGGATGTCGTGCCGTATGCAAAGACAGGAACAGAAAACTGGAAGAATGAAACTTTTTCGTCTGTTCTGGGAGATGCTGTCAGTCAAAAGCTGTGGTCGCCGGACAGTTCTATTGGTGCGGCTGTTAATGCTGACGGAATTACAGCTACAAAATCGCTTCTTAAGATAAAAGACGGTCATTCTGCTGAATGCTGGCAGGTTTCTGCAACAAACGGAGGAACGCCGGGAACTTTGTAGAATGATAAAGGCGGAATGTAAAAATAAACTGTTTTTATTTTTGCTACAGGTGTATAATAGATTTGTATCTGATATTTGCATTCCGCCGGCTTTATATGGAAGTCCGGCATTACAGCGGAGTTTTTTTTTATGGATGATTTGAAAAATTATAATCCAAGTCTGTTTCTGGAAGATTTCAGGGGAGCATTTTTTACCGGCGAATGGCCGACGCTTCCTGAAATGTTTAATATTACCGTAGAACGTTATCCAAACCGCCCGTGCTTTACTGACTGGGAAGGGGAGAACGGTGCAAAACGGACATATTCCTATACGCAGGCAAAACGGCTTGTTCTTACGCTTGCAAACTGGATGACGGTAAACGGCGTTCAGCACGGAGACAGAATTGCCGTGTCAGGGAAAAATTCTCCTGAATGGGCGGTCGTGTATCTTGCGGCTCTTTATGCCGGTGCTGTTATCTGTCCTATGGATTATGCGCTTCGTCCGGAAGAAATAGAAAATCTTATTGCAGCGGCAAAGCCAGTGATGCTTTTTATTGATGAAGAAAAGTATGACCATTTTGCCGCAAAGCAAATGGATTGCAGGGTGTTTTCCTTGAGCAGGAAGCAGGGTAATCTTTATGCGCTTTCCCTGTGCGCAGATGTGCAGAAGAATCCAGAGCCTGCTTTGTTGGAAGAAACTGCTGCAATTCTTTTTACGAGCGGCACGACCGGAACTCCTAAAGGCGTTATGCTAAGCCATAAGAACCTTGTGAGTGACTGTTATATTGCACAGAGCAATATGCGGATTTTCTCAACTGACGTTTTTTATGCCCTGCTGCCTATTCACCATGCGTATACTATGCTTGCCGTTTTTATAGAAGCGATTTCCGTAGGTGCAGAGATTGTGTTCGGAAAAAGTATGGCAGTCAGCCGTCTTATGAAAGAACTGAAAGACGGTAAGATAACTATGCTTTTAGGTGTACCGATGCTGTTTAATAAAATTGCCGCCGGAATTATCAAGGGGATAAAAAACAAAGGTCCTGTTGTCTATGCCGTTATGAAAATGCTTATGGCTGTTTCGTTCATCATAAAAAAGACATTCGGTATAAATCCTGGTAAACGGATTTTTAAGGCAGTTCTTCAGCAGGCAAACATTTATACAATCCGCATTGCAATCTGCGGCGGTGGTCCTCTGGCAAAAAGCGTATTCCGTCTTTATAACGAGATGGGCATTAATTTTGTGCAGGGATACGGTCTTACGGAAACTTCACCTATTATCGCGCTAAATCCCGTTCATCATTTCAAGATTGAAAGCGTCGGAAAATATTTTGTCGGAAAAATGGAAATGAAAATCCTTAACCCGAATGAAAACGGAATCGGCGAGATTGCAGTAAAAGGTCCGATGGTTATGCAGGGATATTATAATATGCCTGAAGAAACTGCAAAAGTCTTTACGGAAGATGGCTGGTTCAAGACAGGTGATTTGGGGTGGATTGATAAGGAAAATTATCTTATGCTGAGCGGGCGCGTGAAAAATATGATTGTTACGGAAGGCGGAAAGAACGTCTATCCGGAAGAAATCGAGGATGCGTTCCAGCTTGAAACGGACATACAGCAGATAACCGTACGCGGTTATATTGCCGACGAGAAAATGAAGTCAGAAGAACTGGAAGCGCTTGTCTACCCTGGCGACGAACTTTTTGCGCACCTTAAGATACGGCGTGATTTATATGATGATGACGCCAGAAAGGCGGTTGAAAAAGCTGTTTCTGCCATTGTGGAGAGGGTGAACAGGCGGCTTCAGCCTTACCAGAGAATAACGCGGATTACAATTCTTGACGAGCCGCTTGAAATGACGACTACGCTCAAGGTAAAGCGGAACTACAACAGCTAGCGTTTTGTGCAAAATCGGCTTTACCTGCGGTGGCGGATGTTTTTTCTGCAGGGGCTTCTGCCACTTTCTTCCGAAGTTCGCCCGGAGTACAGCCGTATGTACTTTTGAACGCCCGTATAAAATAGGAGAAATAGTGGAAGCCGCATTCTTCGCAGATTTCGGAAACTGATTTGTCCGTGTTTTTCAAAAGCCGCTCGGCATTTTCAAGCCGCACAGAATTTACATATTTTATAAGAGAAATGCCGGTCAGATTTTTAAAGGATTTCATAAAATGGCTTTCGGAAAGATTTGAGAGTTCCGCCACTTCTTTTACGGTGATTTCTTTCTGATATTCTTCCTGAATGTAGCGGAGCACAGGCTTAAGCCTTGCGATTGACGAATGCATTGATTTTCCTTGCGTGGTCATCGGAATGAGCAGACTGTTTATTTCAAACAGGACGGCGTACAGGTGTGATTTTATCATCAGTTCGTTCGTGGTGTATTTTTCCTTTCTGTGTGCAATCAGTTCCTGTATGTGCGGAGCGATTTTTCTGTTCATTTCGCTGTCTTTCGGCAGATGGAACGACGATAGCTGGCTGTCACCGGTATACGGATGAAAATATTTTTTGTAGCAGACGGAATTTTCATTTTCCTCAAGGAGCGAGAATTTAAAAAGAATGTTAAAATATCGCATTGATTTATTTTCCGTCTGCCGTATGTCGTGAACGGACTGCGGCGGAATGAGAACGACATCTCCGGCGGTACAGATGTACGGACGGGATTGTACGCTGATGCATCCTGTTCCATGTTCTATATAAATGATTTCAAATTCTTCGTGCCAGTGAAGGGGATAGTTGTGCAGAAATTCCGGGATTTTTCCTGTATAGACAATATACGGAAAGTCCAGCCGCCCGTGAATTTTAGTTTCGTGCGTACCGATGCTCACTTTTCCTCCTAAAATACAGATTATAGTTCAGACTGAAAATTAAAAAACTGCCACAAAAAAATGCGCGGTGCAGTATTTTGATAGGATTGTGTTATTATAGAATATTATTTTGAAAAAATAATAAATCTTTTGATAGTATACTGATGATATGGAGATTTACAATATGCAAAAAGCAATGACGATAAACGGAACTGAATTTAATGTTGTGTCGCTTCTCGGAAAGGGGAAAGGCGGATATTCCTATCTTGCAGAGCGCGACGGAAAGAAGTTTGTACTTAAGCAGATTCATCACGAACCGTGCAGTTACTATACTTTCGGCAACAAGATTGAGGCTGAGCAGAACGATTACGCAACGCTGAAATCAACAGGAATAAGGCTTCCAAAACTTATTGATACGGATGTTAAACAGGAGCGGATTCTTAAGGAATTTATAGACGGTCCTACGGCAATGGATCTTGTAAAGCAGGACAAAATGACAGATGCGTATATTGGTCAGGTTAAGGAGATGTGCAGGCTTTTGTATCCTGCCGGGTTGAACATCGACTATTTTCCGACTAATTTTGTCGTTCAGAATGACGTTCTGTTCTATATAGATTACGAATGCAACAATTATATGGAAGAATGGAATTTTGAAAACTGGGGAATAAAATACTGGAGCAAGACGAAAGAATTTTTAGATTATGTAAACGGTTCGTCTGCACAGTGAACGCCCGGCTCTTTAATCGGATGCATTTTTAATGGCGCGTTTGCTTTGATTTCCCCTGTTTTGCACATCGGTTTTGTTTACAATTTATAAAACGTATATTAAAATGGTGGAATGAAATTTACAAGAAGCAGTGGTATTTTAATGCACCCGACATCTTTTGCGGGTACACCAGGTATAGGTACGCTGGGAAAAGCAGCGTATGAATTTGTTGACTGGCTTGAATCTGCACATCAGACATTATGGCAGATTCTTCCTATTGGACCTACGGGATATGGCGATTCTCCGTATGCATCGTTTTCTACGTTTGCAGGCAATCCGCTGATGATTGACCTTGACGACCTTGCGGCGAAAGGCTGGGCAGACAAAAACGACATCATTCCTGCTGATTATATAAAGACGGACGGTCCTGTTGATTTCGGCAGCGTAGTTTGGTGGAAAATGCCTGTGCTGTTTAAATGCGCGTCATACTTCCTTGCAAATTGCAGCAAGAAAGACCGTGAGGATTACGAAGCGTTCAAGAATGATAATGCCGGCTGGCTTGATAACTACGCAAATTTCACCAGCATAAAGCAGTTCTACGATGCAAAGGCAGATGAAGAAGGCGTAAGCGGCATTGCACAGATGTGGAATGCTTTCTGGCCGGAAAAACTTGCAAAATGCGATCCGGCAGAGGTTTCAAAATGGAATGCCGAACATACAGATAACATTGAGCAGATAAAAGTAATTCAGTTCTTCTTTGCAAAACAGTGGTTCTCTTTGAAAGAGTATGCAAACGGCAAGGGAATAAAGCTTATCGGTGACATTCCGATTTTCGTTGCGCCGGATTCTGCTGACGTATGGGCAAACCAGAAGTTCTTTCAGCTTGATAAAAAAGGCATTCCTTTGAAAGTAGCCGGTGTTCCGCCGGATTATTTCAGTGCTACCGGTCAGCTGTGGGGTAATCCGCTGTATGACTGGGATGCAATGAAGAAAGACAACTATTCGTGGTGGGTAAAACGTACTCAGCGGATGACTGAACTTGTTGACATCGTACGCATTGACCATTTCCGCGGATTTGAAGCATACTGGTCAATTCCTTACGGCGATCCTACGGCTGTTAACGGCAAGTGGATTCCTGGACCGAATATTGCTTTGTTCGATGCGATAAAAAAAGCACTCGGCGAACTTCCTATTATTGCAGAAGATTTGGGCGTCATCACCGACGGCGTACGCAAACTCCGTGATGATTCCGGTTTTCCTGGAATGAAAGTCCTTCAGTTTGCATTTGACCCGAACGAAGCTGGAAAAGACGGAATGGTAAATGCTTTCCTTCCGCATATGTATCCGCAGGCTTCCGTTGTATACACCGGAACGCACGATAACGACACTATGCAGGGCTGGCTTGACAGTGCTTCTGATGCGGCAGTAAAAATTGCGGCAGAATATGCGTTCGGAAAGAAAATTTCCGAAACTGAGGCGCGTGCACTTTCTGACAACGGCGAACTGTGTGCAGGTCTTATCCGCAGTGCAATCGCTTCAACGGCAGATATGGCAGTAATTCCTATGCAGGACATTCTTGACCTTGGCGCAGAAGCGCGTATGAATACGCCTAACACGCTTGGCGGAACGAACTGGGCGTGGAGAATTGCACCTGGCAGCCTGACAAAAGAACGTGCAGAAAACCTTGCGTTCATCTCTGATTTGTACGGACGCAATATTCGTAAATAAATAAACTTTTTCTTGTCATAAAGAAAAAAACGGCTTCGTGTAAAAAACGGAGCCGTTTTTTTTGTCATAAACAGCCTTGAACGGCGTAAAAAATATTTTAATTTGACAAATCACTTTTATGGACTTATCATAAAAAATAGCTTCTTGTAAAAGAAGCGGAGGAAAAAAAAGTTATCTATCATTACGGAGGAAAGAATGAAAAAGATAATGATTTCATTGGCTGCAGCTGCATTAGCTTGTGCTGCATTTACAGGATGTCAGAAGAAAGGTGCTGGAGAGGGTGATGCTGCCCGTTCTGCAGGCGGAAAGATTGAGCTTGAGATGTATTACTACAAGCAGGAAAATCAGGAAGGACTTATGAGGATTGCAAAGGCATTCCAGAAAGAAAATCCTGATATTTCAATTAAAATGCTTATTATTCCAAACGATGCAGATGCTTCAATGTCTGCACGTGCGGCTCAGAACGATTTGCCGGATATTCTTCAGATGCAGTCTTATGCTCGTGTTGAAGAGTATGCATCAAAAGGTTATCTTGTAGATCTTTCAAAAGAACCTGCTCTTCAGGCTGCTCTTCCAAGCTCGCTTCCTTCTGTTACTTGGGAAGGCAGACAGTATGCCGTTCCGATGGACTATGCAGGAATCGGTATCATCTATAACAAGGATATTTTCCAGAAGCTCGGTCTTGAAGCTCCTGCTACATACCGCGACCTTGAAAAAGTATGCCGCGTTCTGAAAGAGAACGGCGTTGTTCCGTTTGCAGCCCTTCTTAAGGAAAACTGGTCTGTAGGTCATTTCATTACAATGATTCACACTGCACTTCTTGCAGAAAAGAACATTGCTCCGGCTGATTTCATTGCTTCTATGAACGCAGGAAAATCATCTTACGGTGCTGTTGATACTGCAAAATTGTTCAGCATCCTTGATTTCTACCGCGCTAATATGAATTCAAATGCAGGTGAAATGGGTGGCGGCGAACAGCAGCAGTCATTTGCAAAAGGTGAATCTGCAATGATGGTTCAGGGACTGTGGGCGTATGTTGATGCACTCAAACTTAATCCGAATTTGAACGCAGGATTCATTCCGTTCCCTGTTTACAACGATGCAAAGATGAACAAACTGTATGCTGACGTTGACTCTACGTTCGGTGTTTCTTCACAGTCTTCTAAGGAAAAACAGGATGCAGCAATCAAATTCCTGAACTGGCTCTCTTCTGATGAAGGAAAGGCTCTTTGGGTTTCTGAATATAAGCTTACTCACTCATTCCAGGGCGGTGATTTCGCTTCTCTTGGTGCTCCGTATGCTGACCTTATGAATTCTGTTGCAGAAAAAGGTGCATATCCGTGGGCATTCTCACAGTATCCTACAAAAGTATTTGAGGATGCATGTAAGAATGGTGCACAGCAGTATATGATGCAGGTGAAATCAGCTGACGATGTAATCAAAGCTATTGACGAACAGTGGGCTGCTTCTGCAGTTTCTGCAAACTAAAATTATAATTTAATTGAAGGGGCGGTCAGATTATTCTGCTGCCCCTTGTTTTTTGCTTGCTGAAAGGATTTATACATAATGGTTGAGCCAAAAATAAAAAAATGGTCATATTTTACAGCATTTATCCTGCCGTGTCTGGTTTTATACTTGCTGTTTTTTATTACTCCTTTTTTCAGGGGAATCGGAATTTCCCTTACGAACTGGGATGGTCTTACGCAAAAAGTTCCTATGACATTAGGAAAAGAAGAGTTTGAACTTAAAATTCTGTCCAGAATTGAAAATCAGTCTGATGCAGACTATGTGATGAGCGTTTATTATTTGGATGAAAACGACAATTCCTATCATCGCCGTGCAATCAACGGTATGAAAAAATATAGACTAGAGCGGATTATAAGAAAGACAAAATATGAGCCGGATGCATACCGGTTCGTAGGTCTTGAAAATTATAAGAAAATTTTTACCGGCAAGAGCGGCGGTAATTTTTATCCTCATACGACAAAACTTCAGAAATACAATAAGTCTTCTGATTTGCCCGGCTCTATTCCAAGACGGACTTTTGAAAAAGAGATTGCAAGGCGTCTTCCAAAAGATAGTGCAGACGGTGACTTAATAAAAAAGGCATATTCATATTCTGAAGCGTCTGATTCATACCGCCTTTCAAAAGAGTATGATGAATTTGAAATAACTACTCCACTGTGGGAACTTGACGAAGTTCTTGTTACCAAAACGGTTTCTGAAAGCGACATTGATTCTTTTGTGCGTAACCTTAAGGTTATTGCCCTTGGTCAGGATGCGTATTCTATCAGAAAAGCAGCCGTTGACTTTATACATTTGCACTCAATTTCTGACGGCAGCAGGGATACTGTTCTTTCTGTGGCAGACGGTATGCTTGAGGCAGGAAAACTGAAAATTGCACTTTCTGATAACTGGGTTGTGAAGCAGCGGAATATGGGTGTAGTTGGCTTTACGCTGTTCTTTGCGTTTTTCTCCGTTATCGGCATAAATGTAGTTGCGTTTGCGCTTGCTCTTGCACTTGATACAGGACTGCACGGTCAGAAAATCCTGCGGACTGTATTCTTCCTGCCGAACGTACTTTCAATGATTATTGTTGCCCTTATCTGGAATATGCTGTTCGTCCAGCTGCTTCCGGCGCTTACCGGCGTTGAAAAATGGATTTCAGATCCGAACAAGACTCCGTGGCTTCTTGTTGTCGTTGCCGTATGGCAGGGTGCCGGATACTATATGATTGTCTATCTTGCAGGTTTGCAGAATATTCCTACCGAGATTATCGAAGCTGCCAAAATTGACGGCGCTACCGGCTGGCAGCGTTTCCGTTTCATCACGATTCCGATGATGATTCCTGCCCTTACGATTTCTCTGTTCCTTACGATTGCAAATGCGCTTAAGAGTTTTGACCTTATGTATGCAATGGTCGGACCGACAGGATATGCAACGGGAACTGTTCCGCTTGTCTACGATATTTATTTCCAGGCGTATTCAATGAAGGAATCCGGAATGGCGACGGCAAAGGCGATGGTTCTGTTCCTTGCGATTGTTCTTGTAACTGGAATTCAGCTGTTCCTGATGAAACGAAAGGAGGTTGAGGCGTGATGAACCTTAAGTCGTATTTTTTTGAAAAAAAACATATAAAGGCGAGAAGTGCAGCTCTCTTTGCAGTTCTTGTTGTTTTTGCGGTGTTTTTTATTTATCCGATGATTTTTGTAATTATAAACAGTCTTCGTCCGAATGCTGCCATTATAAAAAATCCCCTTGGACTTCCGAATTCGGCGGACTGGAGTTATTTCAGGCCTGACGCAGTGAAATTCTTTGCAAATTATGCGCAGGCGTGGACGCAGATGCAGTTTCCGAAAGTCTTTCTGAATACGTTTCTTATTACTGTGTTCGGAACTGGCGGAATTATTATGGCGTCTGCAATGTGCGCGTACGGTCTTGCCCGTTCAGATACAAAAATCTCCTGGTTTTTATACGGATTTTTTGCGTTCAGCCTTGTAATTCCGTTCCAGATTATTATGGTACCGATTGGCGTTCTTGCAAAAGACTTGAATTTGATGAATGTTCCGGGAATTGTAATTATGTACTGGGGACTTGGCTGTCCTACGGCAATTTTTATGATTCACGGATTTATTAAGGGCGTTCCGCGTGAACTTGAAGAATCTGCCGCAATGGACGGCGCAGGCAAGTTCTACATTTTCTTTGTGATAATTCTTCCTTTAATAAAGACGATTATTGCAACTGTTGCCGTTATTGATGCGCTGTGGCTTTGGAATGACTTTCTTCTTCCTTTGATTGTCATAAAAGAAGGAACGATTCAGCTTGCACAGATGAAATTCAACGGTCAGTTTATGAAAGATTACGGTCCGATGTGTGCTTCGCTTACGATTTCTTCAATCCCGATTATTATTTTCTATCTGGGACTTCAGAAATATATTATAAAAGGAATTGCCGCCGGTGCTGTAAAAGGTTAGGCGTGCAGACGGAAAAGGCGGGCAGATGTCCGCCTTTTTTTCTTCTTCTTGCGTTTTGTCCGTTGATTTTGATATATTTTACGTATGTCTTCCATAAAAAAGATTACAAAAAATCTTGAAAAAAAATACTGGTTCTATACAGCACTTTGTCCTCTTATTATGATAGGTGAAGTTGTCCTTGAAACTGTAATTCCTTTTCTTATGGCACTTATTATAGATAACGGTATTGCTGCGCGCGATATGCAGTATGTTCTGCGGATTGGTGCATGTATGATTCTTTGTTCCGTCCTTTCGCTGTGCTGCGGTGCGTTCGGCGCCCGGTTTGGTGCTGTTGCAAGCCAGGGATTTTCCCACAATCTGCGAAGAATGCTTTTTTCAAAAGTACAGGAATTTTCTTTTGCAAACGTAGATCATTTCAGTACGGCTTCTCTTGTAACGCGTCTTACGACAGACGTAAACAACGTTCAGAATGTATATCAGCTTGTAATCAGAATCTGTTTCCGCGCGCCGTTTATGCTTGCTGCAGGTACTGTGATGGCATTTCTCCTGAATGCCAGGCTTGCACTTGTGTTCTGCATTTCTATTCCTGTTCTTGCAGTTATAATCGCATTCATTTCAATAAAAGCGTATTCGCGGTTTGCCGTTATGCTTGAAAAATACGACAGGCTGAATACGATTGTGCAGGAAAATTTAATTGCAATCCGCGTAGTAAAGGCGTTTGTTCGCGGCGAGCGTGAGTGCGAAAAATTCGAAGAATCTGCGGATGCGGTAAGAAGCGCTCAGTTGAACGCCGAAAAACTGATTATCCGTATTTCGCCGGTGATGCAGCTTGTTGTGTATGCCACGGTGATTGCTGTTTTCTGGTTCGGCGGAAAAATGGTCGTCTTCGGTTCTATGAAATCCGGCGAACTTGTAAGTTTTCTTTCCTATATAACGCAAATTCTTACGTCGCTTATGATGATAGCGATGATTTTTGTAAATATTGTACTGTCGCGCGCATCTGTCCGGCGTATATGCGAAGTTCTGGACGAACAGCCGGACATTGCTTCTCCCGAAAATCCTGTTGAAACTGTTGCAGACGGTTCTGTTGAGTTTAAAAACGTCTGCTTTTCGTACAGCAAGGGAAGCGATAATTTTGTGCTTTCCGATATTTCGTTCAGCATAAAGCCGGGGCAGACCGTCGGTATTATAGGCGGAACAGGCTCGTCAAAGACTACGCTTGTAAGCCTGATTCCGCGTTTGTATGATGCATCTTCCGGCGAAGTGCTTGCCGGCGGAAAAAACGTCCGCGAATATTCGCTTAAGGCTCTAAGAAACAACGTTGCAGTCGTCCTTCAGAAAAATGTGCTTTTTAGCGGGACGATTAAGGAAAATTTGCTGTGGGGAAATGCCGATGCTTCCGATGAGGAAATTGCGGCTGCGTGCCGCGCTGCTGATGCAGAAGATTTTGTCCTTTCGTTCCCTGAAAAATATGATACCGTATTGGGGCAGGGTGGCGTGAATATAAGCGGCGGACAGAAACAGCGCCTGTGCATTGCTCGTGCGCTCCTGAAAAATCCTAAGATTTTAATTCTTGATGACAGTACAAGTGCCGTTGATACTGCTACTGAAAAGCGTATACGCGATGCACTTCGGGAACGCTGTCCTGGTACTACAAAAATCATCATTGCTCAGAGAATAAGCTCCGTAAAGGACGCGGACTGTATATTTGTTTTGGACGACGGAAAAATAATCGGGCAGGGAACGCATAAAGAGCTTTTGCAGACTAACACCATTTACAGGGAAGTTAATGAGTCCCAGCAGACAATGGGAGATGCTGATGTTGTGTAGGAGAAAACTTTGCCACCGGTAAAAATTAAAGGGGTTGCAAAGCCCCAGAATACAAAAAAGGTCATTTCGCGGATATTCAGCTATATGGGAAATTTCAAGGCGCTGTGGTTTCTTGTGTTCCTGTGCGTCCTTGTAAGTTCGTTTGCAAGCGTTGCAAGTTCATACGTTATAAAACCGGCGTTGAATGACTATATAATTCCTATGATAAAAGACGAATCGCTGGATTTTCATTCGTTCTGGCTGCTTCTTGTTCGGCTTGCGGTAATTCTTGCTCTTGGTGCGGCGGCAACGTGGTGTTCCAATAGAATTCAGCTGCATATTATGACGTCGTTTCTGTTCAAAGTCCGCGTTGATTTGTTCAATAAACTGGAAAAACTGCCTGTAAAATATTACGATGCCCATCCGCACGGCGAGATTATGAGCCGATTTACAAATGACACGGACACGCTTCGCGATATGTTCAGCCAGTCCGTGCCGCAGCTGATGTCGTCATCTGTTACTATTCTTGGCGTTTTTGTGATGATGCTTGTGCTTAGTCCTGTTCTGACTGCGGTTGTTGCAGGAAGCCTTGCGCTTATGATGATTGTTGCGCGAAAAATCGGAAAGCGGAGTGCGGCGGCATTCCGGGAACAGCAGAAAAATATCGGAATTGTGAACGGATATATAGAAGAACATATCGAAGGACAGAAGGTTGTAAAAGTTTTTAATCACGAAAAAATCATCGAGGCGGATTTTGCCGTTCTGAATGACCGTTTGCAGCAGTCTGGAACGGAAGCCAATACGTTTGCAAATATTCTTGGTCCTATAATGGGGAATTTTTCGCATATACAATACGCATTTGTTTCTATTTTGGGTGCTTTTTTTGTAATTACGGGAAGTATGGATTTGGGAACTGTTGCGGCGTTTTTGCAGTATACGCGCTCGTTCAGCCAGCCTGTTACAATGATAAGCCAGCTGTTCAATTCGATTTTAAATGCACTTGCCGGTGCGGAACGGATTTTCAATACGATAGACGAACTTCCGGAAACTGATGACGGAAGAATTCTTCTTGTGAATGCGTATGAAGCGGACATCGGCGGCGAAAAAAAACTTGTTCAGTCGTTTGCGTATACCGGCGAATGGGCGTGGAAAGACAATGCGGACAATCACCTTATTCGCCTGAACGGAGAAGTTGTTTTTGATGACGTTTCGTTCGGTTACAGGGAGAATAAAACTGTTCTTCATAATATCAGCATTCACGCAAAACCGGGACAGAAAATTGCACTTGTCGGTTCTACGGGAAGCGGTAAGACTACGGTGATAAACCTGCTTTCACGCTTTTATGACGTTCCTGAAGAAAACGGACGGATTTTATATGACGGATTTCCGCTGAATGAGATAAAAAAAGATGATTTGCGCCGTTCTTTGGGAATGGTTCTTCAGGATACTCATCTTTTTACCGGAACGATTTTTGACAACATAAAATACGGAAATCTTGAGGCAAGCCGCGCTCAGGTTCTTGAAGCGGCAAAACTTGCAAATGCAGACGGCTTTATCCGCCACCTTGAAAACGGCTACGATACGGTAATTTCCGGCGACGGCGCGTTCTGACAGGCTCCGGAGAGAACATCAGTCAGGGACAGCGGCAGCTTCTTGCCATTGCGCGCGCGGCAGTTGCAAATCCGCCTGTTCTTGTTCTTGACGAGGCTACAAGTTCCATTGATACGCGGACTGAAGCTCTTATCCAGACAGGTATGGACCGCCTTATGAAAGGGCGTACTGTTTTTGTGATTGCGCACCGTCTTTCAACTGTCCGCAATGCAGATGAAATTCTTGTCCTTGAAAAAGGCAGGATTATCGAGCGCGGAACGCACGAGTCGCTTATAAATCAGAAAGGACGCTACTATCATTTGTACACAGGGAATTCCATCTCCGTAGAATAGCGCAATCCTTTTGTCAGCTTTTTTCTTGAATTCGCTGTTTTTTGTGCATATTTTAAAAATATGGATTACGAACATTTTACCTTAAAAACGCAGGACGCATTGCAGAACGCAAGCGCCCTTGCACAGAAAAACGATCACAGCGAAATAGGATTGGAGCATCTTCTTTCATCGTTGCTTAGTCAGCAGGACGGCATTGTTCCTCCGATTGTTGAGCGTGTAGGAGTAAACGTTCAGAGTTTGCAGAAACAAGTTGATGATTTGTTGGGCTCGTATCCAAAAGTAACTGGAAATACGCAGATGCGTCTTTCGGACGGCGTTCAGAAAGTCCTTGCAAAGGCAGAAAATGAAATGTCAAAGCTGAAGGACCAGTACCTTTCGTGCGAGCATCTGCTTCTTGCAATGACAAAATCAGACAGCGCGGCCGGTGATTTGCTGCGTAAAAACGGAATTACCTACGAGGCTGTCCTTGAATCATTAAAATCAGTGCGCGGAAACCAGAGCGTAGACTCTCAGGATCCTGAAAGCAAAATGCGCTCGCTTGAAAAATACTGCACTGATTTAACTGCACGTGCCCGTCAGGATAAAATCGACCCTGTCATCGGACGTGACGAAGAAATCCGCCGTGTAATGCAGGTTCTGTGCCGCAGGACAAAGAACAATCCTGTCCTTATCGGTGAGCCGGGCGTTGGAAAAACGGCGATTGTTGAAGGTCTTGCACGGCGCATTGCAGGCGGTGATGTGCCTGAAAGCCTCAGGAACAAGAGGCTTCTTTCTCTTGATATGGGAAGCCTTGTTGCAGGCGCAAAATTTCGCGGCGAATTTGAGGAGCGCCTAAAAGCCGTCATCACCGAAGTTACAAAGTCAGAAGGGCAGATAATCCTTTTTATTGACGAACTTCATACGATTGTAGGGGCAGGCGCAAGCGAAGGCTCTATGGATGCGTCAAATCTTCTTAAGCCGGCGCTTAGCCGCGGAGAAATCCACGTTATCGGCGCGACTACCCTTGACGAATACCGCAAGTATATAGAAAAAGATGCCGCGCTTGAACGCAGGTTTCAGCAGGTATACTGTGCCGAGCCTAGTGTTGAAGATACGATTGCCATTCTGCGCGGACTTCGCGATAAATATGAAATTCATCACGGCGTGCGCATAAACGACGAGGCTCTTGTGAGCGCGGCAATTCTTTCAAACCGCTACATCACAAACCGCTTTATGCCGGATAAGGCGATTGACCTTGTTGACGAAGCTGCAAGCCGCCTTAAGATGGAAATTGAAAGCCAGCCTACCGAACTTGATCAGATTGAACGTAAAATCCTTCAGCTTTCTATAGAAAAGCAGTCTTTGAGCAAGGAAGAGGATGCTGCTTCTAAAGAGCGGCTTGTAAAACTGGAAAAGGAACTTTCTGAACTGACTGCAAAGCGCGATGCGATGAAAATGCAGTGGCAGAACGAAAAAAACAGCATAGACAAAAGCCGTAAGCTTAAGGAGCAGCTGGAAGAGGCGCGCTTTAACGAGGAAAAATTTACCCGCGAGGGAAATCTTGAAAAAGCTGCCGAGCTGAAATACAGCGTAATTCCATCGCTTGAAAAACAGCTTTCAGAATCTGCTGCGCACGATAAGCAGATTGAAGAAAATCCTGAACGCGAGTCTCTTTTGCGACAGGAAGTTACTGAAGAGGACATTGCACGCGTTGTAAGTACATGGACAGGAATTCCTGTTGCAAAAATGCTTTCAAGCGAAAAACAAAAATATTTGCAGCTGGAGGAAGTTCTGCATAAGCGCGTTATCGGGCAGAATGAGGCCGTTCAGGTTGTAAGCGATGCAATCCGCCGTAACCGTTCCGGCTTGAGCGACCCGAACAGACCGCTTGGAAGTTTTCTTTTTATCGGACCTACCGGCGTTGGAAAAACGGAACTTGCAAAGACGCTTGCAGACTTTCTGTTCAATGACGAAAAGGCTCTTACCCGCATAGATATGTCTGAATATATGGAAAAATTCAGCGTAAGCCGTCTTATTGGTGCGCCTCCGGGATATGTAGGTTATGATGAGGGAGGACAGCTTACAGAAGCGGTTCGCCGCAGACCGTACAGCGTAGTTCTTTTTGACGAAGTGGAAAAAGCGCATCCCGATGTATTCAACGTTCTGCTTCAGGTTCTTGATGACGGAAGGCTTACTGACGGACAGGGACGCGTTGTAGACTTTAAAAATACGATTATCATTATGACAAGCAATCTTGGAAGCGAGCTTATTCTTGATGCCGATACGGCAGAAAAAATGGAAGCTGCAAAAGGACAGATTGACTTGCTTTTGAAATCGCATTTCCGTCCGGAATTCCTGAACCGTATAGACGAAATAGTAATGTTCCAGCGGCTGGACAAGTCCTGCATAGGCGGAATCGTAAGAATTCAGCTTGAGCGCGTGGCAAAACGGCTTATGGACAGGCGCATAACGATTGAGTTTGACGATTCTGCGGTGAACTTTATTTCGGAAAAAGGATACGATCCTGCATTCGGTGCGCGCCCTGTAAAGCGGGCCGTTCAGACGTGGGTGGAAAATCCGCTTTCAAAGGAACTGCTTGAAGGAAAATTCGGCGAAGGAAGCACTGTTTCAGTTTCCGCCGGCAACGGAATGCTTGAATTCAGGTAGATTTTTCAATCGGAACATTAAAAATTCATTGAAATATAAAGTCTTTGGGATAGCTTAGTGCCCTTATAAAAAACAGTCCTGTCACGCGGCAGGACTGTTTTCATAAAACGTATGAGTCAAGGCATCTGCCTTGAAAAACTTTCAGAAAACAAAATCAAAAAAAAGGGAAGTTTAGTCTGTAAGGTTATTGTTATCGTTAGAGTCGTTTTTCTTTTCTGCGGATATTGCAGGGTTCAACTTTGGATTTAAGCACCATGCGCGTACCGTGTCTCTTGAAAGGTTAAATTCACGGGCAAGTTTTTTATAGCCGTATTCTCCCTGTTTGTATTTTTCCACAACCTGCATTTTAAGTTCAATACTGTACTTATTTCTTTTATCCATCTTTATACCTCCCGGTCACTCCGATAATTCATGAATGCCGCTACGCTTTGTGCGTCATCGTTGAAATCAAGTCAGCAACTAAGATTCCCTCTGAATAAATCAAATATATTGACTATACCGTCTGATACATATATGGAAAACTCGAAAAACTCTTCTTTGTCAAGTTTTTTATGAATTCCCATATACAAAAAATTTATATTTCAATATACACAATTATAATACAGTAATTGTTGGGTTATGAAAAGAGCGTTTTAAAAAGGTTTTGAGCTGATAATGAAACTTTTTTTAGATTCTTATTTGTGCGGTGGGGATGTTGATTCAGTGTTTCCTTCAATCCGACTGGTTGTGTTTTTTAGGAATGTAAAAGTTTTATAAAAATATCCTTTAGATAATTTTTTTTATCCAAAGGATATTTTTATTTATCTAAAGGATATTACCATGTTATGTAAAGGATAAATTGATTTATGTAAAAGATAAATGAATTTATCCTTTACATAAATCAGACAGTGGAAAAAAATCCCTTTGCTAAAGTTTTTCCATTATGATAGTATAGAAAACAGTAGCAAAGGGATGCGGCTCATTCTGTGAGCCATGCAGTTTTTTGCATTTTACTGGTGAACAAAGCTCGTCTTAGAGATTTTATCCTTAAGTTTGGTAGACGGACGGAATAAAATCTTTGGACGGGTAATGTTCTGTGCAGTAACTTCGCTTTCTTCTTTTGAACCTGTTGATTCAAAACTAAGTCGGAAGATTCCGAACTTTTCAAGATTCACGCTGTCACCATGCATAAGATGACGAGGAAGAATCTCCATCAGGTTTGAAAGAACAGAGCGTACGTCAGACTGGTTTACGGAACTTGCATACGAGATTTCTTCTGTAAGTTCGTCTTCTCCAATCTGTTCTCCAAAAACCGGTGCCGGATAGTACAGTTCTTCATTACGGTTAATTGGATTTGCACGTTTTAAAGTCTTAAACTTCATTCTTTTACTTCTCCTTGGTGTTTTACCACAGTATGTATTTTACGCTCCAACGGAGCGGCCATAGAAATCAGCGGTTTGTAATTTCTACGATTTCTTTAAGTTTTGCAAAATATAGTTCCAGAAGTTCCTTTTTTTCTTCAGTACTTTCACCTTCAAAAAGTGATTCTGGAGGTGCGAGGTTTGTTATTGGAATGTAATGCTGTTCTTTTTGTCCCTTATTTATAATTTTTGCATCACAGTCTTGTTTTATACCGGTATCTGGCTTGTCTTCCGGCCAGATTTCTTTTTCAGTTTTTTCTGCCGAATCATAACTGTCTACTAAGTCCTGCATTTCACTTTTACTATAATATTTTCTCATAATGGGATAAACAAAAGTCTTGTCGCGTCCCTGTTCAAGCGCCTGTTCAAATCCCTTGTCGATATCAATATATGCACCTTCTAACTGGTGGTAGTGCCAGATTAATATATCCGGGTCATCTGAGCCTAAAAGCTGTTCCGGCTGTACATTGAAAAAATCTGCAATCTTTTTTAATGTAGGAAGAGGGATGTTTCTTTCTCCTTTTATATAGCGGTTAAGTGTTACCGGATCTATGTCTATGCTTTCTGCAAGTTTTTTCTGTGTCATGTTATGGTCTATAAGCTTATTTTTAACAATTTTTCCAAAAAACTGATTATCCATCTTGGTACCTCTGGAAATAAATATAATGTGTATTGGTAATTGTGTCAATAAGTTGACGCGTTATTCTGTTATTGGTGGTAATTTATATTCTATGAGAGAATATTTATTTCTTATTTTCTGCAAGCGCATGAATCATTATTTGAAGTTTTTCAATTGAATCATCAGACAGTGAAGAAAGGTCTTCTAAAAGAGAGCGGAACGGTTTAAAACAGTTGTATTCTTTTGGAATGATTTTTGTATCTTCTCCGCAAATCAGGTATTCTACGGTTACATTCAGTACCTTGGCAATTTTTACTGCAATATCTGCCGGCGGAATTACCTGCCGCGCACTCAAATAACAATCCAGTGTCGGCTTTGGAATTCCTGTAGCTGCAGAAAGTTCTTTCACTTTCATATCCTGAGAGGAATTCTCAGAACGAGAATTCCTTTTTTTTGTTTAAATCATTTTTTCTGATTTTTTTCGTATTCTACAAACAGATGAACTGCTGTAGATAAAAAATTTTGTGTTTCATCTGAACAGCTTTCTAAATCTCTTTCAATTTTTGGTTTTATAGAATTTTGCATTGAAAGATTATCTTTTTGTTCGCCTGTTACAAGATATTCTACAGTAACGTTTAATGCTTTTGCCAGTCGAACAGCAATATCTGCAGGTGGCATGGAACCCTGAGTTCCAAGATACATGTCTAAAGCCCTTTGTTTTATATTGGCTTTGATGGAAAATTCTTTTCTTGTAAGAGCCAAATATTCCATTTCTTCTCGCAATCGATCTGCAAAAGTTACCATATGTTCATAATGTCGTATTTACGATATAAAAACGCCTGAAATTAGCGTAAATACGTATTGTATTATAACAATAGCGTAAATACGCTATTAACAGGTGAAAAATTGAAACATTACGCGATTCTTTGTGGTTCTGCCCCAGAAGGAAAAATTCAAAAGAAAATAGACAGAATGTATGAGTTTCTTTTAGAAGAAAATGGTGGATTATACGCTGAAAATGAAATAATGATTTTTCCTAATGGCATAAATGAATTAAATATTGCTTGGTTTATGAACTCTTTGCGTGCTGTCGGAATAACAGAAATCTTTCTATATATATGTGAAAAAGTCAACTTTCGTACAGTCTAAAAACACCCTAAATTTAAGCAGCTGTAC
>SAMEA3663010__coassemble_236_pt1 | contig 26339 bp, 24 predicted proteins | sample SAMEA3663010__metabat2_high_PE_013 | metagenome-assembled genome bin SAMEA3663010 (sample SAMEA3663010) | pig gut metagenome | biome: pig gut; feature: pig-associated habitat; material: faeces | place: France | collected 2012 | reverse complement strand
GAAAAGCGCACCATTCAGTCAGAGGCGTACAGAAAGTCAGAGGAAATAAAAGGAGAGGCAGACGCCAAAGCTGCGCGGATTTATGCGGAAGCATACAACAAAGACCCGGAATTCTACAATTTCTGGAAAAGTATGGAATCATACAAGTCTACGCTGAAAGACTCAAACGCAACGTACAGCACGAATATGGACTACTTCAAGTATCTGTATTCACCGAACGGAAGGTAGCGGCTTTTTATGGAAAATATTTTATCAGCAGAAAAAGAAGTGCTTTTGAGGACGTCGCTTGACGAAATGATGTTCGCAAAGACAAAATTTTCTTCCCTTATGTACGAAAAAGGGTATATTGCAGAAAGCGACGGAACTGACGGCGGCGTTCGCTTCAGCGAATGGGCGTTCTCTGGCACAAAAACGATAGACGGAACTGTTTATTTTTCGGGAGAAGGATTTACAGGAACGGCAGTTTCAGAACTCCCTGAAAAAAACGTTTCAAACGACGAAATAAAGCAGATTTTGTTTGCAATTTGCCGCGCATACGACTGTGCGCAGAAGCAGGACATTCAGCTTCCGTGTGCAGGTCCGAGCGCCGTTCTGTATGATGAAAAAACAAAGCGGCTTCTGTTCGTTCCGCAAAAAACGTTCGACCGTTCCTGCGCCAATCTTGGAAAAGAACAGTACAATCTTATTATTGACCCGTGGTGCGAGACGGCTTTTTCCGGAAACCGGGCAATGAATTTTACGCGGGCGGTATACATTTATTTTGCCTTCACAAAAAATCTTCCCTACCCGGCTGGTACTGAAACAGACAAAAGCGTTTCCATCGCCTACAGAAATTTCTGTCCGCTTGAACTGTGCGTAAACGGAATTGACCGCACTCTTGCAGCCGCCATAAACAGCGCATTGTGCGGAAAAAACGCGCAGACGGATTTTCCTATGAAAGCGCTGGAAGAGGAACTTTTCCGCACTGAACCTCGCAAAAAGATTATGTCCGACGACCTTTTTGAAAAATCCGCCGAACTGTATATGAAAAAACTGGCAAACCGTATACAGAAAAAACAGCGTTTTAACCGCCGGGCAGGAACTGTAATTGCGGCAGCGGCAATCATTCTTTTCATTACTGTTTTCATTATAAACGCTGTCTTTGAAAACAGGAAAAAGCCTACGGTCATCGGACTTTCTTCCCTCCAGACTACAGAAATTTTCTACGCCGGAATTCACCGGATGGACACGGACTATATGCTTGCCGCCGCAGAAAACTGTCCGCAGGCACAGGGATACATTTCGCGCGTTCCGCAGATATTCGTAACTACGCAGATGAAAGCCGCATATAATTTTGAATCCGGAATGTCTACGCCAGAAAACTGGATGTTCTTTGAACCTGATTCAACCCGGGCATATTCTCACTCAATCTATGGAATTACAAACTTTACGGCAGACGGAATACCGTCCACCCTTACCCAGTCGGCACCCTCGCTCAGAAACCATCCGCCAAAACTTACGCGCGCCGGTGAAGAACGGCTTACGGAATTTTCCCGCGCACAGCACACGGCACACTACTACCTTGTTCATACTGTTGACAATATGATTGTAATCGAAGAATTTACTACTGTCGTAGAACTAAAATACACCGGAAAAAAATGGCAGATAGCATTCCTAAACGAAACAAGCAGCAAGGATACGCTTTCGCCGCTTACATTCTCGCTTGATTTGAAAGAAGCGCTTGAAAAATGCGGCGGAAACACGGTAGATGCCGTAGATCAGCTTCGCGAAAAATATCCGTGGGTTCCAACACGGGAATCTATGCTTGCGGAAGAGGCGCGCCTTGACGCAATCGGCTATTGAACAGGAACGGTTTTTCTTACGAACGGCTAAATGACATTTTTCCAAAATTTGTCATATTGACAACAAACCGGCATTTTTATATCATAAAATAAAGGAAACACTGAATAATCCGAGTGCGGACTTATCGCTTCGAGTGTTAATCAGCATTTTCCAAAGTACCAGTTGGAGGAATCTAATGGAATACGCAGTTGAAAAACAACATGCAAAAGGAAAATTTCACGCAATTGAGAGAATCAACCAGCTTTGCGATAAAGACACATTTATGGAAATTTATTCAGGTGTGCGCCATAACTGCACAAGTTTCGGAATGGACAAAAAAGACATTCCTTATGACGGCGTAATCACCGGTTTTGGAAAAATAAACGGCAGAAAAGTTGCCATCTACGCGCAGGACTTCACCGTTCAGGGCGGCTCATTGGGTCGTATGCACGGAGAAAAAATCGCAGAACTTATAGACAAAGCAATTCAGGCGCGCTGTCCTGTAATCGGAATAAACGATTCGGGCGGAGCACGCATTCAGGAAGGCGTTGACGCATTGTGCGGCTACGGAGATTTGTTCTACCAGAACGTACGCGCATCCGGCAGCGTTCCGCAGATTTCTATTGTTGCAGGACCTTGCGCCGGCGGAGCAGTTTACTCACCGGGAATAACGGACTTCATTTTTGCCGTAGACAAAATCAGCCAGCTGTTCATCACTGGTCCTAAAGTCGTAAAATCAGTTATGTTTATGGACATTACCGCAGAAGACTTAGGCGGTGCTTCCATTCACTCAAAAAAATCAGGAGTTGCTCATTTCCGCTGTGAAAGCGAGCCTGACTGCTACGACAAAGTACGCCGCCTGCTTGACTACATTCCTCATTATTACGGCGATGAACTAGTTCAGGCAGCAAAATATCATTTTGACGCACACAAAAAGACAAAGCATATCGAAAAAATCCTGCCGGAAAATACACGCCAGGGTTACGACATCCGAGAAGTCATCAATGACGTTACGGATGACGACTCATTCTTTGAAGTATCACAGGAATTCGCGATTAACTGCGTAATCGGTTTTGCAAAAATCGAAGGACGTTCCGTCGGTATCGTTGCAAACAACCCGGCAGGAATGGGCGGCGTTCTTGACTGCGACGCATCTGACAAAATTGCGCGCCATGTACGCTACTGCGATGCATATAACATTCCTCTTCTTACGTTCGTCGATGTTCCTGGCTTTATTCCGGGACCGCAGGAAGAGCAGAAGGGAATTATCCGCCACGGTGCAAAGGTAATCTACGCCTATTCAGAAAGTTCCGTGCCGAAAGTAACTGTCATCACGCGCAAGGCTTACGGCGGAGCATATATCGCAATGTGTTCAAAGCATATCGGCGCTGACTACGTATATGCCTGGCCGGCATCAGAAATTGCCGTTATGGGCGCAGACGGTGCAGTAGGAATTCTGTATGCAAAAGAACTTGCCGACCCGTCAAAAGCCGGCGAAGTTGCAGAAAAGAAAGCACAGTATGAAAAAGAGATTATGACTCCGACAATTGCTGCAAAACGCGGCTACATCAGCGAAGTCATTTCTCCTGCGGACACACGTAAATACGTAGCAAAAAGCTTTGACTTCCTTGCAGAAAAAGCCGCTATGGATAAGCCGCTTAAAAAGCACGGAAATATTCCGCTGTAATTCAATTAAGACAAGAAATTTTCCGCGCGGAATGAATGTTTCGCCGCACGGAAAAAACTTCTTTTTTCCATAAAAAGCCTTTGGGAAACGACATTTTCCGCTCCCTAAGGCTTTTTCATTTTAACCCGAACGCTCCGAATTCATCCTTCCAGACACTGCCATCCTCATACCGTATAAAACTTGCGTAAAAATAATCAGTCATATACAAGTCTCCGCTTTCTTCCCAGTCCGACGAAACAAACGGACGCAAGTCAATCTCAAAACTGCGGCAATCACCAGGAAAAACGCGTTCTGCAAAATCTACAGTAATAAAATCGGAAGATAATGCCGGTTCACCGTCACCGTTAAACAAACTCAGAACGACAGAAAACGCTTCCACCGTTTTTTTGCTGTTGTTGCAAAAAGTAAAATCGTAGGAAAGCGGACCGCCGCAAGGAATTCCGCCGGAACTGAATTCTCCCTGCTCTACGGAGTATACTCCGCCGGAAGAAATACATCCGTCCAGAATGCAGCACAACAAAAACATAAAAACAAAACAGCCGACATACAAAAGTTTTTTCATTTTCACCTCTACCTGTATATCGAATTTTTCTTTAAAAAAAGGCAAAATTTACACAAATAAAAAGATTTTTTTACCTGTTTTTTTCATATTAAAATTGAACATTGCTCTTTTTTCTGATATATTGCAGTAATTGACTTGACATTTCACTTTCAGGAGGTGCGTATGGACAGCGGAAGCGGTAGTTCCGGTTATCATGGTGTGTATGTTATACGCAATCCGCAGCAGGAAATGTCACTCTAAAACGACTGCTCCTGTATGCTACATTTTTTTCACAGGACAGAACAATGATTACATACTGGCAGCAAAACGACGGAAAACTCCTGAAAATCAAAAAAGAAGAACTCGACGAAACTCAGCGCACCTGGGTTGATGCACGCGTCGTTACCCGCGATGACGTTGAACTTTTGCAGGAAGAATACAAAATCGACCCTGAACATATCCTTGATATTCTTGACCCGGATGAACTTTCACGCCTTGAAGACGGCGATACGTATATCCTTACAATTTTACGCCTTCCTTTCTATGACCCTGCGGCAGAAACGCAATATTCAACAGTTCCGCTGGGAATAATCATTAAAGAAAACTGCATCATCACAATCTGCTGGACTGACTGCGAAGTTCTCAAGGATTTTTCAATGGGACGCGTAAAAGGCATCACGCTTTCTGATTTTCCGGCATTCATTATGCGGCTCTTAGGCAGGGCAAATATGACGTTCCTGCGCTACCTGAAGGAAATCAACCGCCGTTCCGCCGCCATTCAGAATGAACTTCAGCTGGCTGTAGAAAACCGCGAGATTATGCAGCTTCTGGGACTTGAAAAATCACTCGTCTACTTTACGACGTCATTAAAAAGCAACCAGCTGCTCCTTGAAAAATACCGCAAGACAAAACTCATTAAGCTTGACTACGAAGATATGGACTGGCTTGACGACGTAGAAATCGACAGCCACCAGGCTATTGAAATGGCAGACACGTACAGGAACGTCCTTCTTGGCGTAACGGACGCATTCGACTCCGTCATCAACAATAACCTGAATATGTATATGAAGCGACTTTCAATTCTGAACATCATTATGATGGTGCCTACATTCATCACAAGTTTCTGGGGTATGAACATTGAACTGCCGCTTGTAAAATACGGAAAATGGTCTGTTTTGATTTTAAGCGGACTGTGCCTTTTCTCCATTTTTGTAACGAATTTTATTCTTGGAATTATGGAACGCAGATACCCGAAAGCGCGCAAAGAACAGACCATTAAAATCAAGCAGAAACGCAAGGAACGGAAAAACGCAAGGCGGCTTAAATCAATAGAAGCGGCACTGCTAGAATAACCCCTTCCTCGCCCCTAGACACAGCATTCAAAAACTGTAAGAAAAAAGCCGGATATGCTCCGGCTTTTTCTCTATATTTTTGTTTTTTGCAGATTAGATTTTTTTAATTTCTGCAATTTTTACAGTGAATTCACCGCCTTTTTTTTCAACTTCAAGAATGGCATACGTTCCCTGATTTCCAAGGCTTCCTGAATTTATAACCGTCGTCCTTCCGATTTTATCGATAGAAGTTCCCTCGTGAATATGCCCTGTAACGACGGCAAGCGGCTGAATTTGCTCGATAAGTTCACGGAATTTTTGAGAGCCGGCGTGAAGCGTATCGTTCACCGCATCACATTTTGTGTCTTTAGGCGGATTGTGCGAAATTATAATCAGATTTCGCCACGTATCTTTTTCATCACCGCTGGAAGCAGAATTAAGTATATCAAAATCCTTAATAATATCGTCTTCCGGCCGCTCATTAGGCGTATCGTGCGTAAATTCAGTTGCACCGCCAGAACCGAGTATTGCAATTCCGTCAGTATAATTCAAAGTCCTCTCGGCATTTATTCCAGAATCTTCAAGCTGCTCTAAAAAATCCGGCGCATCGTGATTTCCAAGAACCGCATAAATTTCATCGTGCTTTGAGCGCAGTTTTTCCAAAACCGGCTCTCCCGGAAGCTTACTGATAACGTCTGCAAAATCTCCGCCGAACAGAACTGCATCGCACGATTTAAACTCATCATCAAGCTTGTCAAGAACGGAGGAATTTCCGTGTATATCTGTCATAACTAAAAATTTCATAATATCTCCAACAACCTCTGTATTTTTAAACAGACTGAAGTCTGCCTATAACACGCTTCAGCTCATTCATCTGTTTTTTTGTTCCTATTGTAATGCGCACATAATCTTCTATTCCCTTTGTGCTGAAATGGCGGACAAGAATTCCCTCCTGCTTTATGCGCTGATAGACTTCTTCGCCGCTCATTCCCGGCTTCTGTGCAAACACAAAATTCGTCTGCGAAGGAATTACATTCCAGCAGTTTTCAGAAAGAAATCTGGTAAAATCATCGCGCTCACAGGCAAGTTTTCGGGCACATTCTGCATAATACCAGGGATTTTCGCAAGCCGCTTTTCCGGCAGCCTGCGCAACAGCATCAACAGGAAAATGATTGAGGCTGTTCTTGACCGTAGTAACGGTATTTACAAGTTCGGGATTTGCAACGATGTAGCCAAGACGCATTCCGGCAGAACAAAGGCTCTTGCTGAACGTACGGACTATCACAAGATTTTTGAATTCAGAAAGAAGCGGAATGCAGCTTTCTCCGCCAAAATCGCAGTACGCTTCATCAACGACAAACACTTTGTCAGAATCTGCGGACTTAATCATCGCTCTGACTTCATCACGTGTAAGCCCGCGGCCGGTAGGTGCATTTGGATTTGCAAAAATAATTCCGGAACCATTCGCTTTTGCGCGGAACAGCATCTCCGCAGTATCAAGCGTCCAGTCCGCATTAAGCGGAATTACGTCAGTCGGAATATTGTAGAAGCCTGCATATACCGGATAAAAACTATACGTAAATTCCGGCAGGACAAGCCTGTTCGCGCTGTCAAAAAACGCATAGAACACAAAAGAAAGCACTTCGTCGCTTCCGTTACCGGCATAAATCATATCAGGAGTTACCTCAAACGGAATTTTATCTTCCTGAGCCGGCTCGCATTTTTTTCCGGAAACACTTGCGCGGCACAGGACACCGCCTGTCTTGTTCAGCATATCAGCAATTGATGCACGAAGACTAAGCGAATCCGGGTCTGGATAAAGCGCAAGTTTCATCGGATTTTTCTTTACAAAAGCACCAGTCGCCTTAATCACCTCAGGCGCCGGCGGATACGGATTTTCATTTGCATTTAATTTTATATACACCCTGTCCTTAGGCTGCTCGCCCGGAACATACGGGTGAAGGTTTTTCATACGTTCGGAAATCATACCGGTATTCTATTGTTTTTTTTCAGATACTGCAATTGAAATTGACATTGAAAACACCGCCGGCACACATATTATTTGCGCAACTGAATAAAGAATTGTATAATGGAAAAATGTTTGAAGTTGAACTGAAAGCGCACGTCTGCAACAGAGAAGAACTCATCAAAAAACTCAATAGTTTTGCAGACTACATACGGACAGTAGAAAAAAGCGATGTCTATTATCATCTTCCCGTTTCAACCGGCAGTTCAGGAAAAAAATCATACATAAGCACGCGAATACGGACGGAACGTCAGTCCGACGCACAGGAAGAAAAATGCACTTATTACCTTACATATAAAAAGAAAGAAATCAGGCAGAACGCAGACGGAATTTCCTCCGAACTGAATGACGAAAAAGAAACGCTACTTTCAGATGCAGGCGCAGTCGAGGCGCTGCTTTCGGACATCGGTTTCAAGCCTGCGCTCCGCAAGAAAAAAAACGTACTGGCATATCAGGCACAGACAGAATACGGAACGGCAGCGCTTGAGCTGTGTACGGTCGGCGGACTCGGCGACTTTATCGAGATAGAAATTCTTTCGGAAACCGACGACGAAAAGACAGTCAGCGCCATCCAGGACACATTAAAATCACTTCTTTTAAAATGCGGAATTCCGCTTGAGAACATCGAGCCAAAATATTACAGTGAACTTCTGGCAGAAGTTGAAAACAAATAACGAAGTTAGTATAACAAGGAGGCAGTTTCTAACTATGTTCGACAGAAAAAAATACAAACAATTTGCAAAAATGCAGCTTTCAAAGCGTTGGTTTACGCCGGTCATTATGACATTGATTTGCTTTGCAATCCTTTTTCTTCTTGAGGCGCGGGATTTTAAAGAAGCCTTTATGGAACTTTCAGAATTTACAATACCTGCGGACGAAGTACTTTTTACGACGGAAACAGCCGAAACAGGCACATATTTGTTTGACACAATCCGCAGCTGGATAACTATTCTTGTAGAATTCATCCTGATGTTCGCCCAGCTTAACGTCTATCTTGCTATGTCAAAAGGGCCTGAAAAAATTACGCTGGGAACATTCGTTGAAGGATTAGGAATGTGGGTAAAGGCTGTTCTTGCCGGATTATGGAACACGCTGTGGGTATTCCTGTGGTCAATGCTGTTTCTCATTCCGGGAATCGTAAAATTCTATGCGTACTCGCAGATGTTCTATCTTCTTGCAGAATTCCCGGAACTGTCCGTGTCAAAAGCAATGAAAATCAGCATTGAAATTACGCGCGGACATAAAGGCGACCTTTTTGTAATGCACCTAAGCTTTATCGGCTGGGCAATTCTTGCTGCAATACCGGCAGGACTTGGATATTTGTGGCTTATGCCGTATGTAAATATGTCAATGACAAACGCATACCACGGACTTTTAAAAGACGCGCTTTCCACCGGCGTTATAAAGCTGGAGGATTTAAAAGGCACTTCAACCGGCGCAAACGGAGATTTTTAGGCGGAAAAAAATATGAAAGACAACAAAAAAAACGGAATTATCGTTCTTGCAACCATTGTAGCAGTAACACTTTTCTTTACGGCAATAAGTGCACTTGGAATTACAGCCCCGGATTTTAAAAGCAGTCCTTCCGGAACAATAAAAACTGCCGCAGCACGAAAAGGCAAAAACGGATATATCGCGGCGCTTTACATTGAAGGCGTAATCGACACGGAAAACCAGACTTATAACCAGAAATGGCTTCTTGATACAATAAGAAACCTTAAAAATGACAGACAGAACAGGGGAATTGCGCTTTTCGTAAACTCTCCGGGCGGAGCAGTATACGAAGCGGACGAAGCATATCTTGCACTTCAGGACTACAAGACGGCAGGAAAAACTGTCTACGCATATCAGGCAAACCTTGCTGCTTCCGGCGGATATTACATTTCGTGCGCCGCCGATAAAATCTACGCAAACCGCAACACGCTTACAGGTTCTATCGGCGTAATTACCGCAAGTTCTTTCGACGTAACGGAAATGCTCTCAAAAATCGGCGTAAAATCCGAAACAATCCACGCCGGAAAGAACAAAAATATGTTCAACTACAACGAGCCTGTCAGCGAAGAACAGAAACAGATTATGCAGGACATCGCTGACGAATGTTACGAACAGTTTACGGGAATAGTTGCAATGAGCAGAAACATTCCGCTGTTTGAGGTAAAAAAACTTGCTGACGGACGGATTTATACCGCAAAACAGGCGCTTTCAAACGGACTGATTGATTCCATTGATACGTGGGAAAATATGATTTCCAATATGAAGCTGGAAGAATTTGACGGAAAAGACGTAAATCTGATTGAATTCCGCTACAAAAAAGATCCGTCTTTACGCGATATGGTATTGGGAAGCCTGTTCGGTTCTGCAACGCTTAATTCCCTTATGGAAATGTCAGAACAGGCGCGGCTGCAATATCCGGCGTTTATCTACCAGACAAAATAACGGACTATACAAAGTAACAAATCATACAAGAAAAAACGGGCTGCCTGCTAAGTTTAATTACTTTCCGGCAGCCCTTCATTTTCTGCGTTACGTATAGTCCTCTTAATAAGCTGATACGAAAAGCCAGCTCCCGTCATAGAACGGATAAGCGCCTCCTCCGATTTTCCCGCGCGTACGTATTTATGATACGCTTTTTCGCAAAGCGCCTCTTCCGGATTTTCAGCAAAAAATTCATCAAGAGCTTCGCAACTGTCCTCTTTTGAAATACCGCGCGAAAGCAATTCTGCAAGAAGCCTTTTCCGCCCTTCATAATGATTTATTTTTCGGGAATTAAGCCAGGCGCGGGCGAAACGTCCGTCGTTCAGGTAATTTTTTTCTTCAAGATAGTCGAGGGCCGAATCAATATATTTTCTTTCGTAATTTTTTTTAAGTAATTTCTGAGCAAGATTAAAACGGCACTGCTCTGCCCGTGCAAGATACTCAACAGCCTTGCATTCTGCGCTATACGTCATTCCGGCATCTATAATGTCGTCTTCCTCTTCTTCTGAGAATTCTGCATCTTTTTCTATTGCAGCCGGCGAAACGATTTTGAGAAATGTAATTCTAATAAAAAAAGCAAGTCCCGTATCAGAAGTAATCTTGATAACTTCCGGCGAAACTTGCTCTGTACTGTAGATAACCAAAGACTAACGTTTAGAGAACTGGAATCTTCTGCGTGCGCCTTTCTGACCGTACTTCTTGCGCTCAACCATACGAGAGTCGCGTGTAAGATAGCCGTTTGCCTTCAATGAAGTGTGGCAATCCGGGTCAATCTGGAGCAAAGCACGAGAAATACCATGCAGACAAGCAGCAGCCTGTCCGTTAAGTCCGCCGCCTACAACTGTTATAACGATGTCATACTTGCTGTCGTTTGAAGTAACAAGCAAAGGCTGTGCAACAAGCTTAACCTGCTCTTCAAGCGGGAAATATTCCTTTACGTCTTTTCCGTTTACAACAATTTTTCCTGAGCCTTCGCGGACAAATACGCGGGCTACAGCTGTCTTTCTTCTACCTGTTCCAATAGCAATATTCTTAACCATCTTAAACTCCTAATTAAAGTTCAACAGCTTTCGGATTCTGCGCTGCGTGCGGATGTTCCGGACCTGCATAGATTTTTACATTATCCATAAGAACGCGTCCAAGACGTCCGTTAGGAAGCATTCCCTTTACTGCAAGGCGGATAGGATCTTCCGGATGCTTTTCAATGAGCTTTTCAAATGTATGAGCCTTGAGGCTTCCTACATAACCGGTTGTATATTTGTAGTAAATCTTTTTCTGTTCTTTTCCACCGGTAACGGCAACTTTATCAGCATTGATAATTACTACGTAATCACCCATTTCCTGATTAGGAGTATAGGTAGGCTTTTCTTTACCGCGAACAATAGAAGCAGCTTTTGCAGCTACACGTCCAAGTGGTTTACCAGCAGCGTCGATGACAAACCAGTCGCGCTTCTGTTCTTTTTCATTTACGAAAATAGTTTTCATGTATATACCTTAAAAATAATAAAGTTTCACGCATCCGCCGCCTTGCATCAGACAGCTTCTGCAGAAGAATCCGATGAGCAGTCAGACTCTTCTTTTATATACGGGGTATACTACTGTACCTTTTTTACAAAGAAGAGTCAATAATAAAACACTGCATAACAGAAGGGATTTTATTTTTCTTCGTCCGAGCGGGCTTCAAGTTCTTCTCTTTTTGCGTCGCGCTTGTCCTTTATATCTGCTGCTCCTATAAAAAGGCAGATAAGTCCAAGAAAAGCTGCAAGAACAGGTGCGCCGCCTTTCAGAAAATTGATGACGTCTGCACCCCAGTTCAGAGGAAACACCGGAAGAACTGAAAATACAGTAAAAACAACAAGAATAATTCCTAATATAAGAGATACCATCGTACACTCCAGCAAAAACAGCAAAGTAATTTTCAAACAGATTTGCAACGCAAACCCGCGTCTTTCGGCGCATAATTACATTGTTTTTTACTATACTACATAAAACGTCAATCTGCAAGTTGACAGATTTTTTTTCACTTCATTCCGCACCGAAAAATACCGCAAAAAAAGTCCATTTATTTTTTCTAAAACTATTGACAATTAAGAGTAATAACTTCATTGTAAGCAAAAATATTCATTACTGCAGGTTGTGCAGGTCTTATCATAATTGACAGAGGTTGCTTAGGTGAACGGAAGCCAGGTTACCATTGATCATGTCTCAAAGCGCTTCGGAGATTTCGTTGCCCTTGACGACATTAACTTTACTATCAAGCCGGGAGAATTCTTTTCCCTGCTTGGACCTTCAGGATGCGGTAAAACAACATTGCTCCGTATTCTTGCCGGATTTGAGTTCCCGGATGACGGAGCCGTTCTTTTTGATGAAAAAAACGTTGCCAGGCTGCCTCCGAACAAGCGGCACTCAAACACAGTTTTTCAGACATATGCACTGTTTCCGCATATGTCCGTCTATGACAACATCGCCTTTCCGTTAAAACTGCGGAAACTGGGAAAAGATGAAATAGACGAAAAAGTGCGTCATTACGTTCATCTTGTTCAGCTTGACCAGCACATCGATAAAAAGCCGAACCAGCTTTCCGGCGGACAGAAGCAGCGCGTCGCCATTGCACGTGCGCTTATAAACGAACCGAAAGTCCTTCTGCTTGACGAACCGCTTTCTGCACTTGATGCAAAGCTTCGCTCCAGCCTGCTGATTGACCTTGACAATCTTCACGACAAAATCGGCATTACATTCATTTACGTTACGCACGACCAGAGCGAAGCGCTCGCCGTTTCGGACAGAATTGCCGTAATGAATGCAGGACACGTCCTTCAGGTAGGAACGCCTTTTGAAATCTACGAAAGCCCTGCTACGCAGTTTGTAGCGCAGTTTATCGGCGAAACAAACCTTTTTGAAGCAACCGTCGTAGACTGCCTTCCATATAAAACTGCGGAAGGAAATTCTGAATACCTCGAAACGCTTTCCGTTCCGTGCCTTGGTCAGCAGGCACCTCTTGCGTCGGACACGGCGGAAGAAACGAGCCTTGACCGCTATATGCAGGTAACCGACTACGAACAGACAAAACCTGGGCAGAAAGTAGCCGTTACAATCCGCCCTGAAAAAGTGCGCATTACGCTTACGCCTCCGGAAACTGGCGGACGCACGGACATAAACGTCTATTCCGGTATCGTTGAAGAGCCGATTTATTCCGGCTTTCAGTCTAAATTCTATGTAAAGCTTGATTCGGGTGCCGTAATAAAGGTTTTCAAGCAGCACACGGATTATATGGATCAGGGACCTGTCATCCGCTGGAAGGACAAAGTATACGTATCCTGGTCAGCAGATGATGCATACGTAGTAGAGGACATTGAAAAATGAAAAATACAGCGCAGGAAGAAAGACCAAAACCTGACGGTGAGGCAACAGTAAGAAAGCCGCTGCTCAATCAGGGCAGTCTGTATGCGTGGCCTATGGGAATATGGCTCATCATATTCTTTGTGGCACCGCTTATAATCATTCTTGTCTACAGTTTCCTGAAAAAAGACGCATACGGTGCAGTCCTTCCGCAGTTTTCGCTCAAGGCATACGCAGATATGTGCAATCCGAAATACGCGATAATCGTTCTAAGGACGCTGAAAATTTCCATTGTTTCAACTGCCATAACGATTGCAATCGCGCTTCCCTGCGGCTACGCCATTGCACGGAGCAGACACCAGACGCTTCTTCTGCTTCTTGTAATAATTCCGTTCTGGACGAATTCGCTCATCCGCATTTTTGCCTGGATAAGCATTCTGAACAATGACGGAATTATAAACCAGATTTTAATGCGGCTTCACATCACAAAGGAGCACCTTTCCCTTCTGAACAATCAGGGCGCGGTCATCCTTGTTTCAGTGTATATGTACATTCCGTATGCAATCCTTCCGATTTTTACGGCAATCGACAGGTTCGACTTTTCACTGCTGGAAGCGGCACGCGATCTTGGTGCATCAAAAAATCAGGCTATGGTAAAAGTACTTCTTCCGGGAATTAAAAGCGGAATTATCTCTGCGCTTATATTTACGTTCATTCCGATTTTCGGCGCATACACCGTTCCGGATTTAGTCGGCGATATGAATTCCTATATGCTCGGAAAACTGATTGTAGACCAGGTACAGCGTACGAACAGAAACCTGCCGCTCGGTTCTGCATTCAGCCTTGTAATTACTCTTGTAAGCATCGTTGGAATTTTATGGATGGAGCTGGCTAAGAAAAAGGAAGCAAAGCTTAAAAAATCTTCGTCAAAAGAAGAAAACTACGTAGCGGTACAGACCGCAGGAGCAGTAAAATGAAAAACGTATTTTTTGCACTGCACGGTTTACTGTCAAAAATAAATTCTCCGAAAACGGCAGAAGCGGCACGCCACGCCAAGAAAAACTGGAAAAAGCACCGTCCTGCATTTTCCGTGTCAAACGTACTGCTTGTCCTTACGCTGCTGTTCCTTTTTGCGCCGCTTATTTTTATCATAATATTTTCTTTCAACGGCACGAAAGGGTCTGAATTTACGAATTTTTCGCTTGTCTGGTATAAAAAACTGCTGTTTGATTCCGACAAGCTGTGGGCATCTCTTTTAAACAGCGTAATAATCGCCGTTTCAGCAGGGATTGTTTCAACGATTTTGGGAACGCTTGCGTCCATCGGAATAAACTGGTACAAATTCCGCGGACGGAACGTAATTCAGACGCTTACATATCTTCCGATGGTTCTTCCGGAAGTTATCGTAGGAATTTCCACGCTGATATTTTTCGGCGGAATACACGTTCCTCTCGGTCTTTTTACGATTTTTGCGGCGCACACAACGTTCTGCCTTCCGTTTGTTTTTCTTATGGTAAATGCCCGCCTTGATGAATTTGACTATTCGATTATCGAAGCGGCGCACGATTTGGGAGCATCGGAACTTCAGACAATGCTTAAAGTCGTCGTACCGGCAATTATGCCGGGAATTTTAAGCGGCTTTATGATGGCAATTACTATGTCGCTGGAAGATTTCGTAATCACCTACTTTGTAGGCGGTCCGGGTTCTACAACGCTTCCGGTATACGTATATTCGTCAATAAAATACGGCGTATCTCCAGTAATCAATTCGCTTTCCTGCGTGATGATTTCAATCACCTGCCTTCTGGCGTTCACCCTTAGAAAAGGACTGAAAGGCATTGCCGCATCACATTAAGCGGCTATAGCGGCTCCAGCATCCTGCGCAGAAAAACTTTGTGCAGGATAAAAATAAATCTGCGTTGCGGATTTCTTATTTTAATGAAGGAACATACTGTTCCGAAAGGTATTGAAATGAAAAAGGTCAATATCATTCTTGCAGCCGCACTTGCCGGCACTATTGGATTATCGTCTTGCTCAAAAGCAGGCGCTAATAACACCCTTTACCTGTTCAACTGGACGTACTACACGCCTGACTCCGTAATCGAAAAGTTCGAGCAGGAATACGAATGCAAAGTTGTCGTAGACTCATTCGATTCAAACGAAGTTATGTATGCAAAACTTCGTAACGGCGCTTCCGGTTATGACATTACGTTCCCGTCGCAGGATTACACATCAATTATGATTAAACAGGGAATGCTGCAGGAAATTGACCAGGAGCAGTTTGAAAACAAAAAATACATCAATCCGGTTGCGCTTGAAAAAGCAGCATACGACCCGGAGATGAAGTATTCAGTTCCGTATTATATGGGTGCAGCAGGAATTGCAGTAAACAAGACAAAAGTTACTGATTACGAGAAAAGCTGGAACATTTTTGCGCGAAAAGACCTGAAAGGTCATATGACGATGATGGACGATATGCGCGAAGTAATGGGCGATGCCCTTGCATACTGCGGCTATTCCGTAAATACTCTTGACGATGCACAGCTTACGCAGGCAGTCGACCTGGTAAACAAAGAATGGAAGCCGAACCTCATCAAATTTGATGCAGAAGGTTTCGGAAAATCATTTGCAACAGGCGATTTCTGGGTTTGCCAGGGATATGCGGAAGTAGTATACGGAGAAGTTCCGGAAGAAAAGCAGGACGATATAATCGATTTCTTCATTCCGGCAGAAGGCGGACCGATGTATCTTGATTCTATGGTTATCCTTAAAGGCGCAAAACATTACGACCTTGCAATGAAATTCATCAATTTCTTCCACCGTCCGGAAATTTATGCAGAATTCCTTGACACGTTCAAGTTCCCGTCGTTCGTAAACACAGAAGCTGCAAAGTACACAACAAAAAAACCGATGTACAAGGCAGAGGAAATGAGCAACTGCGAACTCAAGAACGATCTTGGCGAAGGTCTGGAAAAATATAATGAGTATTGGCAAAATATTCGCTTTTAGTTTTTAAAAAACTAGTGTAAAATAAAAGCATCGGAAAATAAGGACATTCGGTTCTGCATTCTGGTGCTTTTTTATTTAAAAACAAAAAATCGGATTTGAAGTTTTTCAAAATATCGGACAGATGTTTTTATAAAACACACAGCATAAAAAGACCAGCAGATTTATTTATGAGCCTTTTTATGTAAGGACCATAGAATTGAAAAACAGTGCGGCAGTTTCAGACTCTGCTACGTTAAATCAGAAAGACTTCATGTCTATCATGAATTCCATTTCCTCGCCTGTTATTGTAGCCCGCCCTATCATTTTGCCACAGGGACAGAAGGATTTTGAACTTGTATTTTTTAATGAAGCATTCAGCCGCACAGTTTCAAAAACAATTCTAAAATTTCACTATTTTCATGAGTTTAAAGCATTACTTTCAACAGAAGTTCCATGGAACGATATGGCAGACAAGGCAATCAACAAAATTCCATGCGAACCTGTAACTTATTTTTCTGACTTAAGCAACGGCTGGTTCAGAGTCCAGATGAAAGGAATGGACGGAGGATACATCGTCGTAAACATTGAAAACATCACAAAAGAACGCGAACATTCAAAAAAACTGCTTGATACCGCATACATAGACATTCTTACAGGTCTTTACAACAGGAACAAATTTCTAGACGACATTTCAGAACTTACGGCACAGGCGCAGTTTAACGGAACAAAACTGGGACTTCTCCTCATAGACATTGACAATATGAAAATCATAAATGACTACAACGGTCATACAGCCGGAGATGAAGTCCTGAAAAAATCCGCAGAAATACTAAAGCGGTTCAGCAAGAACATTATAAAAGCCTACCGTTTTGGCGGAGACGAATTCCTCCTTGCAATCAAAAACTGTTCGTCCATGGACAGCATTACAAACGTCTGCGATACAGTTTTTGAATCATTTAACAGTGAGCAGATAAAAATTTCAGGAGGAATTGCCGTATACCCGGATGACTCAGAAGAACCGGAAGATTTACTGCGATTTACCGACATTGCAATGCGTCATTCAAAAAAAGACGGCAAGAACAGAATAACAAATTTCAAGCTAGAAATGCAGCGGGTATTCATCCAGAAACTTAACATGCAGGCAAAAATGTCTTCTGCACTCATAAATAAAGACTTTTATCTGGTGTACCAGCCGCAATTCGACATAAAAACAGGAGATTTACGCGGCTTTGAGGCATTGATGCGCTGGTACGACAAAGAACTTGGAGACATAGGACCTGCAATATTCATTCCGCTGGCAGAAGAAACCGGTATGATTCTTGAAATCGGCGACTGGGTTCTTAATACGGCATTCTGCACGCTGAAAAACTGGCAGCAGAAATATTCATTCAAGGGCATTATGTCCATAAACATTTCGCCTATGCAGCTTAAACAGCCGAACTTTATCGAAAACATCCGCAATCTGCTCATAAAATACAATCTTAATCCTGACACTGTTGAAATTGAAATCACGGAAGGGATTATGATAGAAAATATGAACGAAGCAATAGAAGAGCTGAATTCGCTTAAAAATATAGGCCTTAGAATTTCGCTTGACGATTTCGGAACTGGCTATTCTTCTTTAAGTTACCTTCAGGTTCTGCCTTTGAACACGCTCAAAATCGACAAGTCTTTTATAACCGGAATTACGGAAAAAAACGGAATTCAGGCAAACATTACGAATTCCATCATCACGATGGTTACAAAAATGGGACTTCAGACGATTGCAGAAGGCGTTGAAAAAAACGAGCAGCTTCAGATTTTAAAGGAATTCAACTGCCACATAGTCCAGGGATTTCTGCGCGGAAAACCTATGCCGGAACAAAACTGCGCTGCCTATCTTGGCGGCAAAAAATCTGCGCTTATCTCGCTGGAAACAGAAAAATCATAGCGGATGAACAGACCGGCTTATCACTTTTATAGAATAAAAATCATATTTTTGATACTATGTTTTAGTCCGCCTGTAAGTGCAGACGCTTATATTTTTTAAAGGAATTATTATGTCTGATGTAAAAAGCGAGTACCGCAGGATAGTTGCGGAAGCCCTGAACAAATTTATAAATGAAAAGAACGCCGGCTGCGCCCCTGTTAATGCCGATACTGTTGCCGTGCAGACTCCGCCAAATCCGGAAATGGGCGATTTAGGAATACCGATGTTCGTATACGCAAAAACGCTGCGCGCCGCACCGGTGCAGATTGCCTCTGAAATCGTACGGATTATAAACGAAACTTACTCAAAGGAAGTACTTTCACGCACAGGTGAATTTCTTGCAGTAGGACCTTACGTAAACCTGAAACTGAATAAGGCGGACGCAGGAAGCGCAATTCTGGAACGGATTGCACAGCAGAAAGACTCTTACGGCTCGCTTGATGAGGACGGCAAAAAGCCGCTTGAAGGCCGCCGCGTTATGATAGAATTCTCATCGCCTAATACAAACAAGCCGCTCCATCTTGGACATCTTCGTAACGACGCACTTGGTGAAAGCGTAAGTCGCATTCTGAAAAAAGCCGGCGCAGACATATACAAAGTTGACTTAATAAACAACCGCGGAGTTCACATCTGCAAGTCAATGCTCGCATACAAACTGTTCCACGAAGCAAACGGCGACACTCCGGAAAAACTCGGAATGAAAGGCGACCATTTTGTAGGACAGTGCTACGTTGAATTCGACAAATATTCAAAGGAACACCCGGAAGCCGGAAAACAGGCGGAAGAAATGCTTGTTAAATGGGAAGAGGGAGATTCCGAAATCCGCGCATTGTGGCAGAAAATGAATGACTGGACGCTTAACGGCGTAAAAGAAACGTATGCACGTACAGGAGTTACGTTCGATAAATTCTACCTTGAAAGCGAAACATACCTTAAAGGCAAGGACGAAATCCTTAAAGGACTTGAAAAAGGCGTTTTCTTCAAAGCAGACGACGGTTCCGTGCGCATTGACGTAACGGATGTTGTAGGAAAGGGAAAAGACGAGGACGCACACGAAAAGGTACTTCTTAGAAAAGACGGAACTTCCGTATACATCACGCAGGATATAGGAACGGCAATCAGCCGCCACGACGACTGGCAGTTTAACCAGATGGTATACGTTGTTGCAAGCGAACAGAACTATCATTTTAAAATTCTGTTCCACATCCTTAAAAAACTCGGATTTGACTGGACAGACAAGCTGTTCCACCTAAGCTACGGTCTTGTAAATCTTCCTAGCGGACGAATGAAAAGCCGCGAAGGAACAGTCGTTGACGCAGACGACCTTATTGACAGCCTGCACGAAGCGGCACTTGCAGAAATAAAGGAAAAAGGACGCGACGCAGAACTTTCCGATGCGGATGATGTTGCAGAAAAAGTTGCTCTTGCCGCCCTTCATTACTATCTGCTTCAGGTAAATCCTGTAAAAGATATGCTTTTTAATCCGGAAGAATCGCTGAGCTTCAACGGAAACACAGGCCCATACCTTCAATATGTAGGTGCAAGAATTAACTCTATTCTTGCAAAAGCAAAGGAAAGCGGAATTACATCTGACGGTTCGAATGCGCCGCTTTTAACTCAGGCGGAAGAATGGGAACTTATTAAGGCACTCGGAGAATTTCCTGCGACTGTTGCAAAGGCGGCAGAAAGCCTTGACCCTAGCATTATGACGGCGTACCTGTATGACGTAAGCAAACTGTTCAGCAAATTCTACCAGCAGTGCTCGATTGTAAGCGCAGAAACAAAGGAGCTTGCCTCAGCACGCCTTTACCTTGCGGAATGTACGCTTACAGTTATGAAAAACGCAATGAATCTGGTACTTGTTCCGTTCCTGGAAAAAATGTAGAAAAAGGAAACGCAACAAGACGGAGCTGAAGCTGCCTGAAAAACTCAGGCAGCTTTTATTCGTCCATAATCGTAATTTCAACGCGGCGATTTTTCGCCCTGCCCTGCTCCGTCGTATTCGGAGCAACAGGAACGGAAGCGCCTTTTCCCTCCGTAAAAATGCAGTTAGGATTGCGCACGTTCAGAAGCGAAAGATATTCGGCAACAGAAACAGCGCGGTCTTCCGAAATGCGCATCTGGTTCTGTTTTGTTCCGCGGTCTGCGCAATGACCGGTAATCAGTAAATCATTGTCAAATGTTTTTAAAATCTCTGCAATCTTTTCAAGCTTTACTTTTTCGCTTTCCATAAGGACAGCAGAATCCGGTTCAAACTGAATGTTCTCTATGCTGATTGTCACGCCCTTTTCACCCTGCGCTACGCCGATATTACCATAGCCAAGATTTGACACGGACTCGCTGATTTTCCGCAGGTTTTCTTCCGTACTTACGCGCTTGAATTCCGTAACTTCTGCGTGAGCTGTGCCGGAAAACGTAATCTGGTCGCCGTAAAACGTTTCGATAATGATTTTAAATTCTTCCGAATAGTGGTCAATCATTCCTTTCTGATTATCCCACCAGATTTTCTGACTTGAATGTCCCATTGTAACGGCAGGCGCATTCAGAATATCCCTTGTAATGGAAGACGGACGCGGACTTTCAAAATACATAGAATATGTAACTTCAATAAGATTAAGCGTTCTTCCGGTGTTCCCGTCAATTTCGTCATCAACATATTCGTACTGCGCCGTAAAAGGAACTCTGAACGGTTTTTGAATGTTAAACGCCATCCTGAGGTCGTGTGCCTCGTGACCTTCCGCACTCCATTTTCCGCCTTTTTTCACAGGATATTCAGGAAAAACAGGAACGTCACGCACCGTCGGCATAAAATAAATGTCTTCGATTGTGTATTTTCCGGTTCTGGTACGGACAAACGCGCTGTCGTATTCCTGTCCCCAGGAAAAAGAACCGCCTCTTTCGCCCATGGACGTTTCTGAAGTCATAAAAGACGCCTCGTGCGCAGCGCTTCCGTCATCAAGAACATCGGTAACCTTGCAGAATATACGGTTTAAAATCTGCGCACGGTGATTGAGCGCGCCGTTTACGAAAACAGCTTCGTCAACAGTAGAGAGAATTCTGCTTGAATCATCTTTTTTATATTTGAATTCAAAAAGCGTTCCGTCCGCATCCTGACTAAATGCCGCCGACACGAAAACCAGCGCTGAAATAAAAAAAACAGTTCTTTTCATACATTAAATATCGGCGCAATCGGCAGAACGTTATATCGAAAAAAAACGAACGGTTTTTGCTGTTCACAATAAACAGTAATAATGTTATTTTTACTTATGCTCGCAATATTAAACAAGATACGCACCTTTTTTTCTTCGGCTATGGATTTTCTGCCGGATGCCGCGCTCATAGTCCTTATTCCTGCTGTCCTTGCGCTTGTCTTTTTTGCAGGCAGGCTGACAGGAATGCTTGCGGAACGAAATGCCTTGCACAAACAGCTTAAGGAAGGCAGAAAAGATGCGGTAAAACGTTCGCGTGCAGTCATCGGCGGACAGATGGCAGAGCAGATTGCGCCGTTCCTTCCTGATTTTCCGTGCAATCCGGCAGACGTGCGTTTTATAGGAAAACCGGTTGACTTCATCGCCTTTCCGGGAATGGCAGAAGGCAAAAACATAGAAGAAATCGTACTGGTTGAAGTAAAAACAGGCACTTCGCAGCTTTCTGAACGGGAAAAAGAAATAAAATCCGCAGCAGAAAAAGGAAACGTCCGCTATGTTGAATACAGAATATAAAGGCAGAATAAAAACTTTCCGATACTGAAAATATGAATATGCAGCAACTTTTTCCTGTCCTTAAGCAGGTATTTACAAATCCATATATCATCATCACTGCCGTAGTCGTTTTTTTGTATATGGATTTTTGCATTTATGTAGCAAATTACGTAAAAAAGCCGAAGAAGTCAAAAAAGAAACGGTCTTCTCCGGCACCAGTTGCAGCCGCTGCTCCAAAAGACGCAGAAAATACAGAAGATGAAGAAGGCGACGGCGAAACGGCTTAAGCAAAGTAAAACAAGGCGCTGTCTTTCTTACGGTTTTTATCCGTCCGCGCCACGGAAATTTCAAAATCTGTATTTTATTTTCAAAAAGCAGACCTTCCAGCACCTGTTCAAAATCAGAATGAGTCCATATATTTATTCCGGTAAACGCGCGGACATACGCATTAAGTTCGCGCAGGCAGATTTCTTCAAGCGATTTTTTTGTATAATAGCGCCCGGCATTTTTTATGCGCCTGTATATATAGCCTGAAAAATCCATAAGTTCATCAGCAGGAATGCGGAAATACAGCGGAGAATTTTCAAAACGGCTCTTTTGGAAAAGTCCTGCAAACGGAAGAAAAGATTTTTGAAAAGCAGAATTCAGGGCGTTTTTCTTCCAGTTCAAACGGGCTTTCTGCCGATTTTCCTCATCGCAAACGTCACAGCCGGAGCAGACGGCTTTTTCTGCGCCCAATGCGTCAAGCAAAGTCTGACGGCGGCATAAAGGAGAAAGCGCAAAGTTTTTCATAACTGCATTCCGCGAACCGTAACTAAATGCCTTGAATTTCCGCGTATCTTCATAATCCCACAAAAGAATTGCATTAGCAGTTTCACCATCCCTTCCGCCGCGCCCTGCCTCCTGAATATACGCTTCCGCCGTTAAAGGTGCATCAAGATGAATTACTGTGCGGATATTTTTCTTGTCCACACCCATTCCGTATGCACACGTAGCGCACAGTACGGCGTCTTCCGCATTAAAGAACCAGTTTTCAATCTGCGACTTTTCCTCTTTTTCAAGACCGGCGTGATAGAAGCGTGCAGCATCATCTCCGAATGCAGTACAAATCTCGCGAGCCATACTTTCCGCACGGCTTCGCGTTCCGCAGAAAATAATCATCGGGCGGCGTTCAGTCCTGGAAAGAAGAAGCGCAGCATTTTTCTTGGACGCAGTTTTTTTTACGTAATAATGAATGTTCGCCCTGTCGCTGTCGCTCCTCACAATATGCGCATTTCCGCCGAAAAGTACGTCGGATATACGGCGCAGAACTTCCGGAGAAGCAGTAGCCGTAAACGCAGTTACTACAGGCGCTCCTGTTTTTTCAATTATTTTTCCAAGTTCTAGATACGCCGGACGAAACGAATCGCCCCACTCGGAAACACAGTGTGCCTCGTCAATTGCAATATGTGAAACGGAGAATTCACAGAGCCGCTCTAAAAGCCGGAAATCCAGCAGGACTTCGGGATTTGCAATAATGATTTTTGCACCGCGCTTAAGTTTTTCGAAAGCGTCGTTTCTTTCGTCTTCACTCTGACCGCCACGGAAAACGGCGCACTCTACTCCTCCGGCAGAAAGACGGCGCTCCTGATCACTCATCAGCGCAAGAAGCGGATATATTACAAGCGTTACTCCTCCAAGCAAAAGCGCCGGAATCTGAAAACATGCAGATTTTCCGGCTCCTGTCGGTAAAAGTACAATCTGCCTTCCGTTACAGAAAACGTCATCGCACAATTCCGGCGCACCGTCATTTTTCTGCGCACCGTCCTGTCTGCAGGCAGACTGATACGAGTCAATTATATTTGCAATTACAAGACGCTGCCACGGATACAGATACTGAATGCCGAACCGTTCGCGCGCCGCAAGAACAGCCGGATCATCACAGAAAAAATCATCTGCATCAACAGTACCGGGAAATTCAATATTTTCTTCCATACTCTTATAAATCGAATTTTTTGCAAGAAAAATGGAAGTAAAACAAAATATTTTCTGAATATTTTTTATAAAAGTTTTTCAGTCTGTTTCGGAAGTTTTTTCGCTGCTGCACAAAAACACGGAAATCTGTTCAGAGTGACTCTAAGGCAAAAATTTATTTTATCCAGTACAAAAATTATTTTTATCAAGACCAAAATTTTATTTTAATCAAAATCAAATATTTAAAAACAGCCTGCTTACAACTTGTAAACAGGCTGTTTACCATATTGTAATGTCATTTCCTTGCAAGCTTTATGTCTTTTTTATATTGGTTAGTCCAGTAAATCTGATATTTTTTTACCATTTTTTCATCGCCGCAACAAATTCATCATAGGTATATCCCTGCGTATTTTTCGCAAAAAAAATATTCCGGCTGTACTTGATATTGCACCGTTCTTTCAATACTATTTAAATATGACAGGAATTGTTGATTATAATGCCGGAAACATTACTAGCGTTGAGCGGGCGCTTAAAGCACTAAAAGCTCCGTTCATTCTTTCAAAAAATCCAAAGGAACTGGAAAAAGTTGACCGGATTATTTTTCCGGGCGTGGGTGATGCTGCCTATGCGATGAAGCAGCTCAAGCTCACAGGATTCGATTTATTCCTGAAAGACTGGGCGGCGAGCGGAAAAAAACTTGCAGGAATCTGCCTTGGCTCGCAGATTATCTTTGACCGTTCCGACGAAGGCGACACCGAATGTCTGGGGCTTCTTCCCGGTTCAATCGTGCATTTCAGCACTTTGTTTGACGAAATCGGTATGAACAGGGACGACGCAATAAAAATTCCGCACATAGGCTGGAACGACCTGACGTATGATAACGGCGGAAGTGCGCTCCTTGAAGGAATACCGGAACATTCTGACTTTTATTTTATACATTCCTATGTCATCTGTCCTAAAGACTACTCAATCGTAAAGGCGACGGCAGACTACGGCATTAAAGTACCTGCCTGCGTTGAAAAAGACAATATAAGCGCATTTCAGTTTCACCCGGAAAAATCGGGCAGTCACGGTATGCAGATTCTTAAGAATTTCTGCAAGGATGATTTAATTAAAGGATAAGAAAATGCTAAAAAAAAGAATTATCGTATGCCTTGACGTAAAAGACGGAAGAACGACGAAAGGCGTAAAATTTCTGAACAATATAGACATCGGTGACCCGGTTGAGATGGCGGCGGAATATTACCGTCAGGGCGTTGACGAACTTGTATTCTATGACATTATGGCAAGCGCACGCGGACGAGGACCTATTCTTGACTTGATTGCAAATGTTGCAAGTCAGGTGTTCATTCCGTTCTGCGTAGGCGGCGGAATTACGACAATTGACGACATCCGCTCTACTATTCTTGCCGGTGCAGAAAAAGTAAGCTTGAATTCGCAGGCAGTGAAAAATCCTGAACTTATCCGCGAAGGAGCGCGCATTTTCGGAAACCAGTGCATTGTCCTTGGAATGGACGCCGCCCGTGATGCCTCAAAGCCTAGCGGATACAGCGTTTTCATTAACGGAGGACGCGTTGATACCGGACTTGACGCACGCGAATGGGCGCAGAAGGCAGTTGCGCTTGGTGCAGGAGAAATCGTACTTAATTCTATAGATGCCGACGGCACAAAAGAAGGTTATGAAATTCCGCTTACACGTATGATTGCAGAATCTGTGCCCGTTCCGGTGATTGCATCCGGCGGAGGCGGAACGCCTGAACATCTTGCCTCTGTCCTTACGGACGGAAAAGCCGACGCGGCACTCATTGCAAGTATGGTTCACTCCGGCGCATATACAATCGGAACAATAAAGAACGAATTAAAAACGCTGGGAGTTCCTGTAAGGTCGTAAAATGATACAATGGAAAACTCCTGCTTCCGGCGATTTTCTGCGCCTTAAGGAAGCAGCAGAATGTTCACGCTCGCTTGGAAATGACTGCTGCGCCGTAAACCTTATCTTCTACAGTATAAAATACGGAACGCAGATTGCCGTACAGAACGGATTTCTTCTCAGACGGTTCAGGGAGCAGGACGGAACAGAGGTGTACTGTTTTCCGATTCCGGCAGATTTCCATACGGCGGCGGCACTTGAAGAAGGAAACACGGAGCAGCTTCTTTCCGTATGCAGAGAACTTTTTTCCGATGCAGAAAAAAATTCCGTTCCTTTCCGCTTTGCCCTTCTCACAGACAACCAGAAAAAAACTGCGGAACGCCTATTCCCCGGACTTTTTGAATTTACGGAAGCGCGGGAGTCCGAAGATTATATCTACCTTACAGAAAACCTTGCAAATCTTCCGGGAAAGAAATTCCACAAGAAAAAAAATCATATAAATCAGTTCTTCAAAAAATATGAATCCTGTCATTTTGAACCTGTTTCAAGCAGTAACAAAAGCGACGCTTTATATATAGAAGAACAATGGTTTTTACAGAACGGCGGTGAAGGAGATTCTGGAAAAGAATTCGAGCGGA
>SAMEA3663010__coassemble_204_pt1 | contig 28537 bp, 24 predicted proteins | sample SAMEA3663010__metabat2_high_PE_013 | metagenome-assembled genome bin SAMEA3663010 (sample SAMEA3663010) | pig gut metagenome | biome: pig gut; feature: pig-associated habitat; material: faeces | place: France | collected 2012 | reverse complement strand
GCACTCTGCTGAATTTGATTAGTAAGCATTGCCTGAAACTGAGAACCGTTCGCACCGGCAGTCTGACTGTTGGACGAAAGGATATTCATCTGAGCAGAGTCCGCTTTTGCAAGGTCAAGCGTCATTTCCGCCGTGTTTCTGTCGTATTTTACGTCAGTTATTTTTAACTGAGATTTTTTTTCGTCAGTTCTTTCCGATGCAAAATCAGTTTTTTCTTCACTGCGATAGTCAGTTACTTTTATTTTTCCGTCTTTATCAAGGGAAAAACGTTTCGGGTTTTCCGCCGTAACGGCAGGAATTTCGCTATCTTCAAGAGAAAATTCCATATTATCCTGCAGAACAGATAAAGGCTGAGGTGCTTCTGCCGTCTGCGGAACAGTATTTTTTGCAAGAAGCGCCTGCTGTATGGAAGTGTCCGCAGAAATTATTTCCGAAGCGGCTTCGTACGAGCAATCCGCATTCAGCGCGTCCGCAAGTTCTTCTTTACCGGCAGATGATAATTTTTTCTGCACAGTTTTTTCCGTTTTTTCAGAAGGTGTTTTTGTGTTTTCAAGGCGTCCGCGGTTCTTCCCTTCTTCAGGCGCGGTGCTTTTTACAGATTCCGCGATGCGCTCCTTTACGGAAGAAACGTCTTTCCTTCCGTCATCAGCGTCTGTGCGGTGAGTTTCTGCTGTTTTTTCACGTGATTTAGCATCAACTTTCTCTTGCGTATCAGAAACCGGCTTATCACCGGAGTCCGCCTGAACTGTTTTTTCAGCCGGAGCATTTTTTTCCTGAACAGAATCATGTGCGCGTGCATCCTTAATCATATCGTCAAAGGATTTTTTTACCGCAAACGAGTCTGCCTGTCCTGCATCCGGCTTAACGGAAACAAGTTCCGTTTTAGGTGCGGCGGCTGCGTAAGAAAGTGCTGCAGTTTGATTTAAAATAGCTGCTTGCATTGCAGTTCCTCCAAAAAACTATCGGACTAACTGCAATGTCAAGGTGAACGGTTAATTAAGGGAGTCTGGTTTACTCAGCATTTTACGCTGAATTTCAGCCGCCCTGTCAGGAGGCATAAGTGAAAGCCAGTACGATCCCATAGAAGAAGAACCGCTGCGCTTTGCAATTTCTTCTACTTTGCGCAGGACATCAATAACTGTCTGATCATCCATCGCAATAAGAATATTAACTGCTGCCAACGGCTGCATACCGTTCAGATTCAATGCAATCTGTTCGATGTTTATATTCTTATCATCGTACTGTTTTACCATTTGGTTGAATGTTTTTTCCCGTTCTTCCTGCGATTTTTCGCGGTTTGCAAGTTCGGCGGCAATCTGCTCGTTAAGTTTTTCTTTTTGGGAAATTTCCGCCTCGCGCCTGTCAAGTTCTTCCTTGTACAAGTCAAGAGCCTCTCGCTGGCGGTTAAGCCTTTCCTGGTCTATATCGCCGAAAATCGGTTTTGAACTGGAAGCAGTTTCAGAAGTCTGCGGTGTTTTTCCCATCAGTTTATACAGCGGAGTAAAAACCGTTTTTACGCGGACAACACCTAGATAATCGAACCAGAGAAGTCCTCCAAGCGCCATAATTATAATGAGCATAAGAAGAACAATTGACTTTCCTAAAGATTTCACGCTGCTACCTCAACCCGTTTTTTTTAGATAAGACCTGCAATGGCTGTTCCAAGCGTAATGTCATTATCCTGCCATACAACTTCCCAATGAAGGTCACGCTGAACGGTAAGAACTTCCTCAAGATACCCAAGAACGCGGTCTTTTACTTTATATGTTTTATGGAACGTAGTTCCGTTGCACAAAATGCACACAGGTGCAGACGAATCAACTCCGGCGCCGCTTTGAATTACGCAGGCGGCAAGAATAGCGGCAGCCCGGCGTGCAGAACGCTCTGCAACTGCATCAAGAAGTTCGAACAGAATTTCACCGTCATCACCCTGTGCATACTGCTTTACAAGGCTGCCCAATGTAGACTCAGCTGCCGGTGCGTGAAGATACTGGTCAAGTTCGATAAGCGTAAGGGAATCAAGCGCAAGCAGTTTTTCGGAAAGCGCACCGGAAAAAAGCCCGTCCTGAGCGGCGCCTTTTATTACAAGAAGCGCGACCGGTCCGAGATACGCTCCGCTGCACGATTTTTCCATATAAAAAGTTCCCGGAGTAACGGTAGTCTTGTCAAACGCAATGTCAAAGTCGCTTCGCGTAACGGCTTTTGTTTTTCCTGATTCGCAGACGACAATCTGTTTTGCAATGCCTTCGCGCGCCGGCTGAATGTATGCGGCATTAAGTCCTGTTCCAAGAATAAGTCCGATATAGGAAGAATATTTCTTCCCTGCCGGAGCAATCGCGTGACCTGCAAGAAGCGCAGCTACAGTATCATTAAGCATCGTAATTTTATTGATTTTTTTCCAGCCGCGCCCTTCAAGTTCCGCCTTAAGGCATTCTCCTATTTTTGAGCCTACAACTTCCGGCGCTTTCACTTCTTTTGAAAAACCAAGAAGAATTCCGTCACCGTCCTCAGTAATGCTCATCGGATATGAAAAGCAGAAGCCTATGCAGTCCGCCTTGTTTTTCAGATGATCAAGATTTGATGCAAACTGCGCAAAAAATTCTTTTTTGGAAAGTTCTTTTTCTACTCCCGGCATCTTAGTCTTTTCCATTTCTGAAATGGAAGCTTCGCCGTTTCCGTCAAACGTAACAAGGCAGGAGCGGAAATTCGTTCCGCCGGCATCGATGACAATTACGCTTTTGTTAACTACTTTCTTTTCAGGAGGAAGGCAGTACGTCTTAATCATATCCTCATCGCTTTTCTTCCCTGCCAGACCATTGTTCATATCGTCAAAAATGGCAGACGCCAGCACATTAACATTTTCGTGGCATACAAAATTATGTCTTGTAAAAAAAGAAGCAACAGCAGCTTTCATAAGAAAAAATCCTCGTTTAATAAAATAATTTCGAATAGTATACCACATAAATTGTGTAAATGCTACATATTTGATAGAATGCACGACTATGGCTATTGATTTGGAAACATTAAAAAACGAGCTTAATCCTGAGCAGTTCCGTGCCGTTTCAACAATAAACGGCGCAATCCTTATTATTGCAGGTGCAGGAAGCGGAAAAACGCGCGTCATCACCTACCGCATAGCGCATATGCTTGACTCAGGAATTCCGCAAAGCCAGATTCTTGCGCTAACTTTTACAAACAAAGCGGCAAAAGAAATGCAGGAACGCATAAAAGACCTGACGCAGAAAAAACTCCAGAACCTTACAGTTTCAACGTTCCACGCGTTCGGCGTAAAAATCCTCAGGCAGGACATAGACAAACTTGGCTGGCGTGACAACTTTTCAATCTATGACGAAACGGACAGAACGGCACTGATAAAGGAATGCGGACGGGAACTTCAGTTTTCTCCTGACGCAATGGACATTTATAAAATCAGCCAGTTATTTTCAAACATAAAAACAGGAAGGAAAAACTGGGATAATGCAAACGATATGTACCGCCAGCTGTACGAATCATATCAGGAAGGACTTAAACTGTACAACGCAGTTGATTTTGATGACCTTATCGTTCTTCCCATAAAGCTGTTCCGCGAACACCCGGATGTTCTTGAACGCTACAGGGAACGGTACAAGTATCTTATGGTAGACGAATTTCAGGACACAAGCCACCAGCAGTATGAACTTATGCACCTGCTTGCAGACAAAAACATCGCCGTAGTCGGTGATGACGACCAGTCAATCTACAGCTGGCGCGGCGCAGACTACCAGAACATCATTAATTTTGAAAAAGATTTTGACGTTACTGAAATCCGCCTTGAACAGAACTACCGATCCACAGAAACAATACTTGAAGCGGCGAACGGCGTCATTTCGCACAACACAAACAGAAAGGATAAAAAACTGTGGAGCGGAAACGGCGGCGGAAAACCTATTGAAATTTTTATGCCGCAGAACGAAACGGAGGAAGCAAGTTTCATTGCAGAATCAATTTTAGGAATTGCAATGGAAGACCATCGAAAATATGATGAATTCGGCGTTCTTATAAGGGCGAACACGCAGAGCCGCTTTATAGAAGAAGCATTTCTTGAGTCAAACATTCCATATACGATGAGCGGAGGAACGAGTTTCTTTGAACGAATGGAAATAAAAGATGTCATAAGCTATCTGCGCGTAATTTCAAATCATGACGATGACATAAACCTTCTTAGAATTATAAACACTCCGCGAAGGGGTATCGGTCGTGCTGCAATCAAGCTGCTGAACGAAGAGGCGGAAAAACTGGGAAGCACGTTATGGCCGGCCATTCAGTCGCTTATAAAGTCAGAGGACAGCCCTGCATCTGACGCACTGAAAGAAGACCTTGAAAATTTTGTAAATGTCATAGAATCAAACCGCCAGAAAATGCTGAGCGGGCACGGGCTTGCAAAAAAAGTGCGTGATTTTCTTGAAGAAATCGACTATAAATCTCATCTTGTTACCGAATTTTCCAAAAGTGAAAAAGCCGTACGCTTCAAGCTGCTTAACATCGAAAGCCTTTTAAATTCTATGGAAAACTGGGAAAACGACCCGGACAACTACAACGCAAACCTGTTCACATACCTAAACCGCATAACGCTTCTGAGCCGTGATGATATGGACGATGAAAACGACAAGGGAAAAGTAAACCTTATGACAATACACGCCTCAAAAGGGCTTGAATTTCCGGTAGTATTCATTGCTGGTGCGGAAGAAGGGCTTATCCCCCACCAGAGGAGCGTTGATGAAAACAGCGGAGACGTTGAGGAAGAACGACGACTTTTCTACGTAGCAATAACGCGCGCCCGCGACAAACTTCTCATTTCTGCCTGCCAGAAACGTCGTAAAATGCAGGCGATAGTAGACTGTGTTCCAAGCCGCTTTCTTGACGAAATTCCGGAAAATCTTGTGGAATACCACAATCCGCAGGAACCCGTGTCCGACGAAAAGGCTCGCGACATTCTTTCCAATATGCTGAAAAATCTTCAGAAACTGTAAGATAATATTTCAGGTGGCTTTTGCTGCAAACGGTGTTTTAAAGAGCTAAAGTTCATTTTCAATCAAGTCTTCAGCCAGATTCTTATAATCCAGATTATCTATACCGTTTTCCCCGGATTCAATCTGTCTGGCTAATTTACTTGAATAATATTTTTCCATTGCATCACGAAAATCAATCGAAAGTGTTTTTGCCAGATATTCAATAATATCAGTTTCGAGATTCTGTTTATATATCATATCTAAATTGTCCGGATTACTCATGTCAAACTCTATATGATTTTATAAATGACAGTATTTTACAGAGAGCTTCCTGCTTTACAATACAGATTTGATCATTCATTTTATAATATCGCAATTCATTTATTGTTCGTTGTTTATCCCATAAACCTTTAAAATACATATTTATAGTTTTAAAAACATCATCATCAGCTACATTACCGATTATAATATCATAATCTTTATTAAGATCCTGACCGTTTCTGCATGAACAGACAAAATCAAGCCATTTTTCATTTTCATCATCAAACCTTAGAACGGAAAAGGAGGACAAATTATCCAAAAGTTCATATTCATTTACAACAGGCTCCCCTCCATATCGGCTTGCTTTTCGGGCTGCCCATTTTTCTGCCTGTTTTTTAAAAGTTGTAATGTAAAATCCTTTTCCAAAATCAAGATAATTTTTTGAAAATGATATATCAGGAGTTTTTATCACTTGATTAGAACCATGATAAACAATCATACAGCCATGCCTTTTTCACGGACAAAATCTGAGATGTCTTCTACAAGAGCCTTTTCACCCTGAGTATGCAAAACATCGTAATGCCTGATAATATAGTCATCTAATATTCCTGTTTTGTTCAGAGTATTGAAAACTTCTGCAGGAGTTTTATGCCAGTTTTGTGCTAATTGATGCATAAGAAAAACTGAAAACTGCATTTCTGCTTTCTGACACATAAATACCTCCGGCAAATTTATGAATAAAAACTCTGACGGTCTTAGAGAAAGTTTTTATTATACTTTCAATAACAATATTTATTTTATGAAAATATTATAGTTTATAAAATGAATTTTTTCAAACAGATGAAGGAGATTTTTGAGGAATATCAGTTCTTTAACCTGTGGAACGGCAATTCTTCACCCTGTGGAATGGCAATTCTTCACCCTGTGGAATGGCAATTCTTTAGCCAGTGGAATGTCAATTCTTTAGCCTGTAGAATAACACTTCTTCACCATGACAAATTTTTAATTCAGCATGACAATTTTTTCTTCCCCGTCATCCCGAACTTGGTTCGGGATCTCTTCATTACACAAATGAGATGCTGATGCGCAAGCGCCAATGGCGCTGACTTAAATAATTTCCTATCATGCAAACGACACGCAGTGGCGTAAACGAGTTCAGCATGACAGGACTTGTAAAATCAGCATGACACATTTGCAAAAAACACTGCGGTTTTAGGTGCGGACTTTGCCATGCTGATCCTTCAAAATTTACACGCGGTATTTTATTTTCTTGCCGGTTCCTTTATACAGTTCTTTTCTAAGTTCCGTTATGGAATCATCAGAAATGTAGTCGTCAAAAGATGTCATGCGGTCAATGATGCCGTTCGGCGTAATTTCAACAATTCTGTTTGCAACAGACTGGATGAACTCGTGGTCGTGGCTTGTAAACAGAACTACGCCAGGGAACGCAATAAGCGCCTCGTTCAGGCTCTGAATTGCCTCAAGATCAAGATGATTTGTAGGATCATCCATTATAAGGACATTCGCACCGGAAAGCATCAGTTTTGAAAGCATACAGCGCACTTTTTCACCACCGGAAAGAACCTTCACTTTCTTAAGCGATTCGTCACCGGAAAAAAGCATTCTTCCCAAAAATCCGCGTACATACGCATCATCCTGCTCTTTCGAATACTGCTTCAGCCATTCGGTGATATTGTAGTCGTTCTCAAAAAAGTGCGAGTTATCGCGCGGAAGATATGTATGGCTTGTAGTCTGCCCCCAGAAATATTCGCCGGACTCAGGCTTTTTTTCCTCGTTGATAATGTCAAACAGCGCAGAAATTGAATTATGTTCTATTCCGACAAATGCAATTTTATCAGTTCTGTTCACTTTAAGACTGAAATCTTTTAAAAGCTGTACACCATCGCTGTCTTTATAACTGATATTCTTAACTTCAAGAACATTGTTTCCAATTTCCCTGTCCGCCTTGAAATTAACGTACGGAAATTTTCTCGTAGAAACAGGCAGTTCTTCCACAGACTGCGCAAGCTTATCGTAGATTTTTTTACGGCTTGTTGCCTGCTTTGATTTTGCTGCATTCGAACTGAACCGAAGAATAAATTCTTTCAAATCTTTCATTTTGTCTTCAGCTTTTTTCTGCTGTTCTTTTGCCTGCCGCTGAAGAACCTGCGTCATCTGATACCAGAAGTCATAGTTTCCGGCGAACTGCGTAATTTTTCCATAGTCAATGTCGCAGATATAAGTACAAACCGTATTCAGAAAATGGCGGTCGTGGCTTACGACGATAACAGTATTCTCAAATTCAAGCAGAAAATTCTCAAGCCAGGTAATTGACTCAATGTCAAGACCGTTCGTAGGCTCATCAAGAACCAGAATATCAGGATTTCCGAATATTGCCTGCGCAAGAAGCACACGAACTTTCTGACTTTCGTCAAGTTCGCTCATCATTCTGTCGTGAAATTCTTCTTCAAGTCCAAGCCCGGAAAGCATCTGCTCAATCTGATTTTCCGCCTCGTAACCGCCGAGCTCACCAAATTCAGCCTGCATATCAGCAGCTTTCATTCCGTCTTCATCGCTGAAATCCGGCTTTGCGTAAATCGCATCAATGGCTTTTGTAAGCTCATACAGTTTCGGAAAACCCATCATAACTGTATCTTTTACAGAATATTCATCATAGGCAAAGTGATCCTGCTTAAGGACAGCCATCCGCTCGCCTGTAGAAATTGAAATTGTTCCGCTATCGTGCTCAAGTTCACCGGAAAGAACCTTCAAAAAGGTTGATTTTCCGGCTCCGTTTGCTCCCGTAATTCCGTAGCAGTTGCCGTTGGTAAACTTAAGGTTTACGTCTTTAAAAAGCGGTTTCTCACTGAACCGGACACTAACATCACTTACTGTAATCAAGTCTGTACCTCAATAAATAATTATCTTCCGAAGAATGATTTTATGCGGGCAAACAATCCCATCTTCTGTTTCTGCTGTGCAGGATTTCCTGCGGATTTTGAATACGGACTGTTCTGCCTGTAATTCTGACTACCCTTTCTGTTTCCGCCGGAATGTTTTGACATATTTTTTGACGAACCTTTGCTATTCGGGCGGTTCTTTTTACCAGAGGCAGAATAAGCACTTTTTGCAGAATTTCCGCCGGAATATTTATCCTTATAAATCTTCATACGCTCTTCAAATGAAAGACTTTCCATTTTTTCAAGATCCTGCTTAGAAGCGTATGACTTTTTATATTCTTTTCCGCTCTTTTTATACGAATTTTTCTTAGAGGCGTCCTTTTTCTCATAAGAACTGTCTTTCTTATATCCGCTGCGCTTTGAATCACTTACAGAGCCGTAACGGGAAGAACGACCTGAGTCAGAATGCTTACGTCCGACGGAACTGTCTTTTCTGTGACTGCCGTCGCGACGACCAGAACGGTATCCTCCGTGAGTCAGCTCATCGTCATCGTGCCAGTTTTCTGTCCTGATGTACATACCGGCAGAGACATCTTCAAGCATCTGTTCAGGATAAGCGACTTTTGCAGGAATCTGCATTTCTATATACCGCTCAATGGCAGGAAGATTGTAAACGTCCTGTTCCGAGCAGAATGTATACGCCTTGCCGGATTTTCCGGCACGCGCAGTCCGTCCTATGCGGTGAACGTAATTTTCTGCTTCGTTAGGCAAATCGTAGTTTATTACCATCGCAAGGTCATCAACGTCAATTCCGCGCGCTGCAACATCTGTTGCAACAAGCATAGTTAGACTTCCTGCCTTAAAATCATTCAAAATCTGAAGACGTTTTTTCTGCGGCAAGTCGCCAATAAGAAAACCGGCTTTAAGTCCGTTGATTTCAAGGCGTTTTGCAACAACCTCGCACGTTCGCTTCGTATTGCAGAAAATAATGACGCTTGCAGGTTTTTCATTTTTTAAAATTCCTACAAGAAGCTTCATCTTCTCATCGCTTGAAACGTGAAGAAGTTCCTGATCAATTTCAGAAACAGTAATATTCTGACAGGCAATTTCAATTTCCTTAGGATCGCGCGTATATTCCCATGCAAGATTTTTTACGTAGCTGTTCAATGTCGCACTGAAAAGCATTGTCTGCCGCTCTTCAGATTTCGGAATAAATTTCAAAATCTTCCGCAAATCAGGATAAAATCCCATATCAAACATACGGTCTGCCTCATCGCAGACAAGGAACGCAACGTCTTTAAGAGAAATGTTTCCGCCTTCCTGCAAATCAATCAGACGACCAGGAGTTGAAACAATAATATCAATTCCTGCTTTTACAGCAGCAATCTGCTTTTCATAGCCAACTCCACCGTAAAAACTGAATGCCTTTAGTCCTGCAGGACCTGCAAGTGTCTTTGCCTCTTCCTCTACCTGCACGGCAAGTTCCCTTGTAGGAACTAAAATCAAAGCTTTCTTTCCTTTGTTTTCTTCTTTTGAAAGCATTTCTTGTATTATAGCAACAAGGTAAGCTGCAGTTTTTCCAGTTCCTGTCTGAGACTGAACATACAAGTCGGAACCGTCCTGCGATGTCTTCAAAACCTGCTCCTGAACTTCAGTGCAGGTTGAATAACCGGCTGCCGAAAGACCTTCCATCAGCCGCCCGTCCAAATTAAATTCTGTAAAATCCATATTAAACACTATATACTTTTTTTTACATCATAGCAACAAAGGAAAGGCAATACACACTGCCGGTCAGTCCGGAACGGATATTCTATTCATTTGAAAAATGTGATAGACTCCTGCGTATGGAACACAAAGACGAATATCAGGCGGAACTGTTCGTAAACCGCCTGAAAAAAAAATATAAGGAACTGCGCAAATGGGCGCGCAAAAACAGAATAAGCTGCTTCCGCCTGTACGACAGAGACATTCCGGAAATCCCGGTTTCCCTTGACGTATATGAATTTCTGCCGGAAGACATTACAAATACGCTTGAATGCGCCCGCTTTCTTTCCGAGCAGAATGCACGCATAGCGGAAAATAATGTTTCCGTTGAAAAGGAACTGTCTGCAAGACGGTATGCCGTTTTGTACCTGTATGAACGTCCGTATAAAAAACCGCAGGAAGAAGAAGAAAACTGGCTTTCGCTTATGGCAGAAAAAGCGGCGGAAGTTCTGCACACAGACTGTTCGCACATCATCAAGAAAGAACGCCGGATGCAGAAAGGACTGAGCCAATACACCAAAAACGAGAACATTCCGGCAGCCGTAAAAGGCATCGTGCAGGAACAGGGACAGCTTTTTAAAATCGACCTTTCAACTTATCTTGATACGGGTCTTTTCTTTGACCACCGTCCGCTCCGCGCCCATATCCGCGATACAGCAAGCGGCAAATCAGTACTTAACCTGTTCTGCTATACATCAAGTTTTTCCGTGTACGCGGCGCAGGGAAATGCACGGCGCATAGAATCTGCTGACCTTTCAAACACATATCTTTCCTGGTCAAAAGAGAATATGACCCTGAACGGTTTTACAGACAAAAACAAATATATTTTTACAAAAGGTGACTGCGTACAGCTATTGAACGAAAAAAAATCTTCGGCAAACCCGGACGACAGATTCGACATCATAATCCTTGATCCGCCTACATTCAGTAACTCAAAATCAACGCAGACAATTCTTGACATAAACAGGCAATGGCAGGATTTGGTAAACGACAGCATCGCACTTCTTAACCCAGGCGGACTCCTGTACTTTTCTACAAACAGTACGCGCCTTTCGTTCAGTCAGGAACTTATTACCGGCGCAGGAACTTCCCTTACCGTAACGGACATTACCACACAGAGTATTCCAAAAGATTTTGAAGGCTCAAAATGCCACCGCGCCTGGAAAATTGCGCTTAAAAAATAAAAAAAAGGCTGTCCGTCAAGGGCAGCCTTTCTCGTATCACAATTACAGTTATTTCTCGTTTTTGATACCGTAGCGCTTGTTGAAACGGTCAATACGACCTGCTGTATCAACAAGTTTCTGCTTACCCGTATAGAACGGATGGCAGGCAGAACAGATTTCAACGTTAATATTTTCAACTGTTGAACGTGTTTCAATTACATTACCGCAAACGCATGTAATTTTTGTCATTTTGTATTCAGGATGAATTCCCTTTTTCATTTTTCCCCCACTGCACTTGCCCGGTAACGCGGAGTAAACTCAAAACGTTACCACAATATGCAATATTAGTTATTAGTGTTGAAATTATATAGAATAGTCCTCTTCTCGTCAATACAGGAAGAACGACCACACAAAGACAAATTGCCGCAATTACTAATTAACAGCCGCAGTTCCTGCATTCATAGATGCAAGGAAGGCTTCGTTTGTCTTACTCTTCTTCATTCTGTCAAGAATCAGTTCAAGAATTTCTGCATCTTCCATAGGATTAAGAACCTTTCTCAGCACCCAAAGTTTCTGAAGTTCATTCTCCGTAAGCAGCAGTTCTTCCCGACGCGTTCCAGATTTTTTTATGCTGACAGCAGGAAACAGACGGCGTTCAGCAAGCTTTCTGTCAAGGTCAATTTCACTGTTTCCGGTTCCTTTAAATTCTTCAAAAATAACTTCGTCCATACGGCTGCCGGTTTCAACAAGCGCCGTAGAAATAATCGTAAGAGAGCCGCCTTCTTCGATATTGCGTGCTGCACCAAAAAAGCGCTTCGGCTTATGCAGACAGTTAGAGTCAACACCACCAGAAAGAACTTTTCCGGACGTAGGAACAGTCTGGTTATAAGCGCGCGCAAGACGCGTAATGGAATCAAGGAAGATAACAACATCGCGCTTATGTTCTACAAGACGCTTAGCCTTTTCAAGAACCATCTCTGCAACCTGAACATGGCGCGTTGCCTGTTCGTCAAACGTTGACGAAATCACCTCTGCCTTAATCGTGCGCTCCATTTCGGTAACTTCCTCAGGACGCTCGTCAATAAGAAGGACAATAAGGTAAACTTCAGGATGGTTTGTCGTTATGGCATTCGCAATTTTCTGCATCAATGTCGTTTTTCCGGCTTTAGGAGGCGCAACAATCAGAAGGCGCTGACCTTTTCCAATCGGGCTGAACAAATCAACAATCCGCGTTGAAACTTCAGTGGAAACCGTTTCAAGATGTAATTTTTCTTTTGGATATAAAGGCGTAAGATTTTCAAAAGGAATTCTAGTCTGAGCAACACGTGGCTCGTCAAAGTTTACTGTTTCTATGCGAAGTAGTGCAAAAAAGCGCTCGCCTTCTTTCGGAGAACGCGTCTGTCCATACACAGTATCACCGGTCTTCAAGTTGAACAGCCTTATCTGGCTCGGCGAAATGTAAATGTCATCCGGTCCTGGAAGATAACTGTTCTGCGGACTTCTCAAAAATCCGTAGCCGTCAGGAAGAATCTCAAGGCTTCCGGAAGCAAAAATAATTCCGCCGTGTTCCGTATGTGCCTTAAGAATAACAAAGATAAGTTCCTGTTTCTTCATCGGCGCAAGATCATCGGAATTAAAGCCGTACCGGATTGCAAGGTCACGAAGTTCGTGCATTCCCATTGCCGTTAAATCATTGATAAGAAGGCGCGGTTTTGAAGCATTCTCATCAGTTCCGTCACCGGATGCCTGTAACACCGTAGGATCAACTGCACCCGTAGGAACAGGCATATCTGAATGATGCTCGTTCCGGCTGAAAGACTGGCGCATCTGCGGACGGCGGCTGTTAGCGAACCGTGCAGTTCCGCTTCCCAATCTTTGATTTGGCTGAGTATGGAACGGTTCTGCACTGCGGTACTGCCCTGCCGGATTTCCGTCAGCATCTCCCTGAACTTCTGCTGTTTTTTCCACTGCAGAAACCTTTACAACCCGCTTTCGCGGTCTTACAGTTACTTTCACAGGATTTTCGTGATCAGTTTCCGCAGTCATATCTGAGCCGCTTCTTTCCAGCTCGTAAGAAGATTCTGATTCCTGTGAATAATTTTCCTGTGCGGATGAAAAATCATCATCTTCTTTTGAAATTGAATCAGAGGCTTCATAGGAAACCGGCTGTGATTCAAACTCAAGCTGTGACTGTCCGCTTTCTACAGACTCTTTCTCTGCTGCAGCTTCTTCTGAGCGCCGTCTACGTAAGGCCATTCAAAAACTCCATAAAACATATCGATTGGTTTATAAAACATAAAATATCGGGATTAATATAAGAAATCGAAAAATATGATGAATATTATTGCCTGTAAATAAAAAAAAGTCAACTGTAGTTTACTCAATTACGTCAGAGCGCAAAACCATTGCCTGCTTGTACTCCGCAGAAGCAGCCGAAAAAAGATTTTCTTCAGGCAGCTTGTCAAGCATAGTAATCTGACCTTCAAAATTTACATTATTTTCAATACGAAGTCTGGCTGTAACTATATCTCCTGTTACAGAACCGCCGTTGCAGATTTCAACGCGCTCTGATGCCTCTACAGCACCGGTAACAGAACCTGAAATAACAATCGACTTTGCAGTCATTTTTTCGACCGTACATACAGCACCTTTTGCAATTTCCAGATTGCCGGTAGCCTTAATGCGTCCGTTGAATTTTCCGGTAATTATCAAATCATCACTGAATTCCAGAACACCGTCAAATTCTGTTTCCGGTCCGAAAATCGTCAGAGTGCGTTTTTCGTCATCAAGTTTTTCAGTTACATTTTCTTCTGCCATATTGTCATTCTATCCTATTTTTTTTTCTGTTGCAATGGTCTGTCAATTACAGGAATCGTGCCGAATGCGTATCCTGTACAAAATTCGCCGCATTCAGCCGTAATCCGTCCGCAGGAATCTATTATGCACGTTACGCCACTTGCCGTACTCCTCACCGTCGGAATATGATTTTCTACAGAACGGAATACGGCATTCTGAAGATGCTGTTTCTGCGCACGAGAACTTTTTGCCCAGGCATCATTACTCATATTTATAAACGCACGCGCACCGTTCTGCACAAAAATACGGCAGTCCGCGCCGAAGGAATCTTCAAAACAAATTGGAGAAGCAAAGGAAAGACCGTTCAGAGTGAACACAGAGCGTTCCGTTCCCGGCGTCCACAAGTGAGAATCGCCGTCAAGCAGAAATCTGTAAATATGCGGAAACGTTTTTTCATACGGAAAATACTCGCTGAAAGGAACAAGATGCACTTTTGAATAAACTTCGGGAGCCGGAGGAAGGACATTTTCCCCCGGACGGAACAGAAATGCACTGTTATAATCATTTCCGTCCTGAACATTAAAATTTCCCACCAGAAAAGCGGCATTCTGTCCGTCTATAAATTCCAGAAGTTCAGTAACAAGTTTCTTGCGTTCAGTTTCTTCCGATGCATAATAATGCTTCATAACCGAGGGAACAACAGCTGTTTCCGGCCACACGACAAGTTCTGTTTCAGGGTGGTCTGAAATCGCCTGACTTGAAAGCAAAATCAAGGATTCAACATCTTTCCTGTAAAAATCAATTCCACCCTTCCACGGATCTGCATTATGCTGTATTGCCGCAACTGGCATTCTGCGAAAACCAGCCTGCGCTTTATCAACGGCAGAAACTTTATAGAAACCGTAAACATAGGAAAAAATTACGCCTGCAAAAAGAACTGCAAACTGCGTCAGCACAGGAAAAAAAGCTTTCAGGCAAAATCTGTTTTTCCTGTTATCATAAAAAAAACGGCTCATCTGATACAAAACTACAGAACTAAAATCAAGCAGGGCGGTCACTCCAAAAACACCGGAAAAATCTGCCGTCTGGATAAAATAAATATTCTTATACTGCGTGTATCCGTTAATGCCGTAACTGAAACCTAAAAAACCGACTGTCTTGAGATATTCGTACAACACAAGAACTGCAAGCTGTACAAAAGGCGCTGCTTTTCCGCAGAACTGCTCTGCCCATTTCAACGCAAGGAACAGAAGTGCGCAGTATACGGCATATACAAAACATACGCCGAAAAGAGCAGATGCACTGTACGTAAAAAGCCAGGTAACATAAAAAAGATAGGAAAAACAACCGTATAAAGCGCCCCAGAGCCATACTGTTTTTGGACGGACAGAATGAACAAGAAAAAGGACAGGAACAAAACAAAACCACGCGGTAACGCTGTTTGAAATTCCAAAAAGAATGGATGCCGCAAGCAGGAAAAAGACAGATTTATACCGTTTCAGAAACAGACTCATCTACTCGTCTTTTATCTCCAGACTGTACAAAGCCTGCTTCAAATCTTTTCCGGCGCGGAACGCAACTACGTAATGAGGTGCCATAGTAACAATTTCGCCGGTTTTAGGATTTCTGGCCTTTTCACGCCCCTTTCTGAGACGCGGCTCAAAAGTTCCGAAACCGCGCAATTCTATTGTAGAACCGCAGGACAAAGATGACTTAATTCCTTCCAGAAATTTATCAACAACAAAAAGAATATCGGCTCTGTCACAATGAGATTCTCTGTAAATCGAATCAACAAGTTCATACTTTGTAACTTTCTTTGATGCCATACCTGCCTCTTGAGCATAAAAAATCCAGTTGGGAATAATCTCAACTGGATTTTCTACTCATCTAAAATAACGTGTTCAGTTATTTTGCTGCTTCAGCGGCAAATGAAACATTATATAGTTTCATCATTCTTGACTTTTTGCGAGAAACAGCGTTTCTTGTAAGAACACCCTTGCTGCGTGCACTGTCAAGCTGACTTACAAGCGTGTTAAGAGTCTTTTCAGCAAGAGCCTTATCTTTAGCGTGAACAGCCTCTACAAACTGTCTTGCATATGTTTTGCACGTGCTTTTGATAGCCTTGTTATGAAGCCGTCTGACTTCACTCTGAGCATAACGTTTCTCTGCAGATGTTTTTTTAGTTGCCAAAGGGAACCCCCAAAAATGTTAACTTATTTAGTTATAATATCGAACGACATTATTTTAGTCAATAGTTTATAAGGAAATCGAAACGGTTACGCATTGACTAACACACTCATAATCGGTATCATAGTGCCTAATACGTATTAAACTCAAATGGAGGAACACCATGGCTGGAGCAAGTAAAAACTCTCGTTCTGCAGTTGCAACACATAAATTCTTCTGCCCGGATTGCGGCGGAGAAATAGTTATGAAGACTATGTATGAAAGCGGCAGACTTAAGAACATTGCTGAATGCTCAAAATGCAAACGCGTTGAAAGACGCCCAAAGGATTTCAAATAATTTTCCTTTGCATAAAAAAAGGACTGTTCACAAGAACAGTCCTTTTTATTTTACACCCGGTCAAAAACTAGCGGCAGCTGCTTCCGAGCTTACGCCAGTCATCAAGCTGATTCTGTATAAGACGCCTACTTTCTTCAAGAACGAAAGACTCGTCTTCTTTTGTCTTAGGAGCATCGAATACCTTTAATACTTTTACCCGATAGCAGCCGTTTTTAAGGCTGCGCATAATATGATCCAAATCACGGATTTTTGAACCGCCGTCAACGGCACACGCCACGACAGGAAGTCCGGCCGCTTCGTTCAGTTTCCTGAATCCTGCAGAATAGAATTTTCCTACGTTTCCGTCCCTTGAGCGGGTTCCCTCCGGAAAAAGAACAGGAATCTGATTGTTTTCAAGAACCTGCTTTCCGAATGATTCCATTATTTTCATTGCAACCATAGGACTTCCCTTACGCGGAATCATACAATGCCGGTGCGCACGAAGCATCTCCGACACAAGCGGAATATGCCTTGAAAGATTATCCTTTGCAACAAAACGAAGCTCTTTTTCCCTAAAAAAATTCATAAATGCAGGAATGTCAAAAAGACTCTGATGATTGGAAATTATCATAAACTGTTCCGGCAGCATTTTCTTTGAATCTGAATAGCCGAAAAAAGAAAAATGCCTGTAACAGTTAAGAATTGCAAAAACACGCGGAGCCAGAACTTTTACGATATATTGTGATATAGCACAACTCCATCTCCTGCTTATAGGATACGCAATAATATTCAGCACGGCAGGCGGAATCACAGCACCAAAAAGACAACACAAGGTTATAAAACTATACAATCCATTGCTCCATATTTTTAATTTCAATAATTTTATAAGCAAACACAAACGATGTCAATTAAATATGAACGAAGAAACAGCATCCGCAATTTTTTCCACAGGCTCATAAATACGCCTGCATTCAGGAATACAACTCATAAAAATAGAGCCATACCTTTTTTCGTAAAGGCGGCGGTCAAAAACTACAACGCAACCGCGGTCAGAACCGCGCCGCATAAGACGACCTGCACCCTGCCGAAATTTTATTACGGCTTCAGGAAGACTAAGTTCCATAAAGGAAGAACCGCCCCGGCTCTCAATAGACTCTGCACGGGCTGTAAAAACAGGGTCATTAGGTACTGCAAAAGGAAGCTTTACGATTATCACCTGCGACAAAGATTCTCCAGGTACATCAACGCCCTGCCAGAATGAATCGGTTGCAAACAAAACGCTTGGAACATCTTTCCGAAACAGTTCAAGAAGCCGGGCGTTATCGTCACTTCCCTGACACAGAAGCGGATAGTCAGAATTTTTCAATGCGCGGGAGGCAGCCGCATACGAACTTTTCAGAGAATCATACGAAGTAAAAAGGACGAGGGTTCTTCCGCACGCAGCCTCAATAAGCTTTACAACAGCCGCTTCTATCCACGCCTGAAAGCCGGCAGAATCCGGAAGAGGCGCATCATTCGGAACTGCAAAAAGCATATTCTTCTTATACGGAAAAGGCGAAACAAATTCTCCGCACTGCACGCGTTCCGTATCAGCATACGAAATGCCGGTTCTTTTCATCCAGTATGAAAAATCACGTCCGGTTTTCAAAGTAGCCGACGTACACACGACAGATTCCATCGGTTCAAACACGCCAGAATTCATAAGAGGGGCAATATCAAGCGGAGTTTCCGTAAAAGTCACAAAAAACGGACTGCCAGACTCACGGACGGACTCAGACGACATCATTTTCTTCTGAATCCAGAATACCAAATCACGTTTTTCATCCCATACAGAAAAATCCCGCAGGACTACAGAAACATCTTCCAGACGGCGCAGCAGCACCTTTGATTCCCAGAACGCAGGAATTTCCTTATCTTCATCCGCAATGCCTTCCATAATTTCACGGGAAAGCGCAATGAATTTTCCAAGACTCCCTGCCAGTGTAGTAGAAAGCGTAATTACAGGTCCGAATGCACGCGCCGTTTTATCGCATAGCCGCATCGTATATTCCGCCTGAAGCAAATCAAGCGCGGCAACTTCCAGATTTGCTATATCTGATTTTATGCGTGAAACCATCTCATACGCCTCTGCGGCAATTTCTTCATTTGAAGAAAGGATTGCAAGCGTACACAAATAGCCGGTTTCTGAATTCCTGCGCTTCCGATACAGCTGGTTCATCTGCTTCAGAACCTTGAATTTATTAAACGTTTCGCTGAAAAAACTTGTTGCAGCGCTTTCAATTCCATGCGCCTCATCAAAAATCACCCTTCTGTACGGCGGAAGGACGGCGGCATCATCATACGAGCCAGAATGAAGCCTTGACTCAATATCCGCAAACAAAAGATGGTGATTTACGACAATTAAATTCGCACCGAGAGCCTCTTTCCGCACCTTCATTACAAAACAGTCAGTATGATACGGACATCGCATTCCCATACAGGCATCACTTTCAGAATTTATGCGCGACCACACAGAATCCGGCGGCATAAAACTTAAATCACTGCGGCTTCCGGACGGCGTTGTTTGCAGCCATTCCCTAAGCTCGTCAAAAATTTCAGTATCTTCACCGAAAAGTTCACGTTGTGCGCCTGCATCCTCAAAACGGCGGCGGCAGACATAATTCTGCCGTCCTTTCATCAAAAGAAATTTTACGTTTGTTCCGACAATTTTTTCCGCCGCCGGAATATCTTTTTCGCAAAGCTGCTGCTGCAAATTGATAGTTCCGGTAGAAATTATGACCCTCTGCTGATTTTGCGATGCCCAAATCAATGCCGGAATTAAATAAGCGTAAGATTTTCCTACGCCAGTACCGGCTTCAAAAACACCAATACCGTTCCGGTTAAAAGCAGCAGCTATTTTCTGCAGCAGCTCAATCTGAACTCCCCTCTCCTCAAAATTCTCCGACATAACAGAAAGAGGTCCGCCGTCCGCCAGATATTCGCCGGCACTCTGCACATCTATCTGTTTTAAGGTTTTTCTCTTAACAGGCTCAACGACAACGTATACTTGCGAAACATCGTTATTTACGATAAAAAAACCCTGTGCATTTTCAGATGCATTCTCCGCAACCGCAATATCTGCCTGCGAAGGAGTAAGGTTTCCGCCAGGATGATTATGAATGAGTACATCACACTTTCGGGATTCGTCCATTTGAACCGGCACAGAACGGTCATTTCCGTGAGCAGCATCAGACACGGAGCATACAATTCCATCATCATTCAGCATTCCGGCAAAAAAAACTTCATTTCCATCAAAATCAGCAATAATCTGCCTCATTTCCGAAATAACATCCGGTAAAAAATAAGTTCTGGTATCAGCACTCATAGGAAACCCTCTTATAAAAAAAAAGTCCTTGCAATTTTCATTACAAGGACAGACATCTCCCACGGGAATTGAACCCATGTTGTCGGGATGAAAACCCGATGTCCTGACCACTAGACGAGGGAGACATACTTTTACTCTGCATAACGGTGCAAAATCATATCATACAGAAAAATATAAATCAATAGAAAAGCAAAGACAAAGAAAATCGTACAAACTACACTTTCATATCAAATTTTTCTACAAGTTTTGAATGAAGTGACTCCAGCCCCTCATCCTCCAGTCCAAGTCTTTGTGCAGAAACAACATCACTCATCGCATTCTCATACTGCTTAAGTTCATAATACGCAATAGCACGGCGGAAAAACGTATGAGACTGATATTCATTTATTTCAAGCGATTTTGTAAAGCACTCCACAGCCTGCTCATATTTATTCTGTATTGAATATACAATTCCCTCGTAATAAATTGACCGGAAACTGTTTTTGTCAAAAGCAAAAGAACTTTTGAAATCAGCCAGCGCATTCTCATAATCATTCTTCGTAAAATAAGCCATACCACGATGCTTATATATAACGGAAAGAACAATATCGTTTGGAGCAGGTTTTGAATTAATTATCTCTGAATAAATTGAAATCGCAGAATCCAAATCGCCGGTATTATGAAAATGAATTGCCTGAAGCAGAAGGTCGTCTATCGTTCCCTGAACATACGGATTTACACGCTCAATAGGTTTGTTAAAATGCGCGGAAGACGAGGACTTTTCGATATTCGTAAGGTCATCTGCGATTTTATAGAAAGAACGGCGGCGTTCATTCATTTCAGTCTGAAGTTTTTTCTGATAATCACGGATTTCCTGAAAAATAATATCAGCAAGGCTTAACGAAGCATTCATAGACGCAAGTTTTCTTCTAAGCGGCATATCAAACGGAGTAAATTCAGTTTTGTAAATAAGTTCGTGCTCAACCTCAGCCCAGGCATCCTGCAAAATCGTGCGGATTTGAATTTCACAAACCAGCTCCGGCGGAATTATTACACCGTCAGGAAGATTTTTCGGCATACAACTTTCAGGAATTCCCACAAGCACGTGAACAGACTCGTAGCCGAATTCCTTAAAACTTTGAGAAGCACCCTTGACTTCAACTTCCTTTACATCAAACAGCCCTTCTATCTGCTCCCGGACAACAGATATATCCTCAAGAAAAGCGCAGATAATACGTATTCCCATCATATCAGTAAGACAGACTAAAGAATCTGAGCCGGCTGCTTCAACAGGTTTCTGCCGAAGCAGCTTTTTGTAGTAACTCTGAAAACTTTTTATTCTGGTTTTATAAGTGGGCTGTGACGATAACTTTATATTATCCATAAGAACCGAATGAATATTCGACAGTATTGTCCTTAAATACGGTTCATAGCTTTCATAGCGCCGTCTGATAGAAACTTTTGCAGGAATGGTTGATTGCATTTTATATTTCCGCCAACAAATAGTATTTGTAAATATTGTAATTCAAAATACTGATATTTACAAACTTAAACAACACAAAAATAAATATGTTACGGCAGATACCGTTAAAAAAAAGCAGGGCATCTTGCAATCATTTTATCACAAGATGCCCTGTCTTATAGATACAGAAAACTAACTGTTATTTTGCATCAGCAGCACCATTTCCAGTTGTCTGTGCACTTGGTGCAAGATTTTCTGTAAATGATTCTTCTGTAGCCTGCTTAGCCTTCTCAAGGTAACGATTTACCTGTTTGTTGCCGAATTTAGACATTTCAGCAGCCTGGCGCTCAGACTCTTTCTTGCCGATAATTCCCCAAAGGTCTTCGTCAGCAATGTCGCGGTCTGATGTAAGCAGTGCTTTGTCATAAATAATTCTTACGTCTTTGAAATAACCGATGAAATCACCGCCGATATGGCTCGCATCGCGTGTAATCTGGAAACCAGTGAACTTAACAAAAGGAAGTCCTCTTGGATAAATAGGATATACGCGGATTTCACGGTTACGGATTTCAGAAATATACTGCGGGTTGTTCCATGTAAGTGTTTTCCAACCGTCAAAGCCAAGATAGCCCATAAAGTAGCGACGTTCTACACCGTCTGTATCCTTAAGAAGAACATACAGTCCTTCCGGATAGTTCATACCCATTGTCGTAACGGCGATAGATTTGATTGTACCTACGTTCTTTACAACACCATAACCATCTTCAAAAAGCGTTTTTCCGCTTGCTTTTTCTTCATCAGTAGGTTCCTGGCGGACACCGTTCTCATCAGCTGATGCAAGCGGCTCATAAGCAGGAATCTCAAACGGAGGCTTAATATAAGCATACGCATTTGCATTCCATTCAGGGAATACTACACGGACGCCCATAATGCTCTCACCTGCAAACGGCTGTGTTGATTCGCTCTTAACAGGGGCAGCGACAACTGTCGAAAGTCCTAAACTCCTTACCGTGCGAGCAGAAGAATTAAGACTTACTTCCCACCGTGGAAGAGCAAGAGATGTTTTCATAAGATCTTTCTGATCTTCTGTAAATGTAGCACCTGCAGCAGTAGAGAAATCCATAACGGTATGACCGTTTTCTGTAGGGTTTCCGTTTTCGTCAGCAACGCAATCTGGTTTTAGCAATGTAAAATCAATAACAGTTGCTTCGTCTGCAAAAGCACAGATACCAGCAAGCAGCATAGAAGCTGCTACAAATAAAAAAGTCCTCTTCATTAGAAGCTCCTTTAAACTATTTCGATGTAGCCTTGTATATTGTTTATTATCTCTTAAGACATTTGTTTTGTCAACGCTTTTATTTCAGAAAAAAGAGACAAAACACATCATTTGTCATCGGCAAAAAGTTCATTTCCTCCGGCAAAAACAACAACCTGTTTTATTCCCGGAAAATTGCGGATTATGTTTTTTTTGAAAAGTCCGCATTTCTTCCTGAAATCAGTTTTTTCTGCATCATCAAGCAGAAAATCATCTGAAATTTCTACGTACAGTACGGAATTCCGCCTGAAGCACGAAAGAACGCGCGTTCCGTCAGCAAATATCGGGCGGCAATGCTCTGAAATCGGACCGAGCAGCAGTTCGTCAATATAGTTACGGATTTTTCCCTGCTCCGGATCGGAAACAAGATACCTGGATTCTATTGAATAAGAACCGGATGCTGCGGATTCGTAAACAAAAGTCCTTCTGATTCCGGGAAAATGCACTGCCCAGACAATAAAAGAAACTGCCGCAGAAAGGGCAATAACGGCGAGCAGAATATAGGAATGTATGCGTAAACGCGGTATTTTTATTTTCATCGTGCCTGTGTAAATCCTCTTGAGCGCTCAAAATGTGTTACGAACGCCTGTATTCCATTATATATACCGAGCGCCGTCTTTTGCAAGTACGTATCGGAATTCAAATTCAGCGCTTCTTTTTCGTTCGTTACAAATCCGACTTCTATAAGGACGCTCGGCATATTTGCATTACGGACGACAAACCATTCTTCCGCCTTTATGCCGCGTGCCTTAGTCTGGTCACCAATCTGTGCCTGAAGTCCGTCCATAATGAATTTTGACATCAAAATGCTTTCGGTCGTATATTCTTCTTCCATCATAGAGTTCAGTATAGGGAAAAGACTTTTGTCGTCGTCTGCTGCGGAACTGTCTATTACGGTACGGCGGTAACCCGGAGAAAGATACCAGACTTCGTAGCCGCTTGCTTTTTTATCAAGAGAGGCATTTGCGTGAATGGATACGTATAGTACCGCCTCGCGTTCGCCGAGCTTTACGTTGTTTGCAATATCAGTGCGTTCGCCGAGCGTAAGAAAAACATCCGTGGAGCGAGTCATAATAATCTGCTTGTCGGGATATGACTGCCTTAAGCGGGAATACAAATTTTTTCCGACGGAAAGAACTACGTCTTTTTCCTGAACTTTTACCTGCTTTCCGTTTACTTTAAAAGTTCCCACAGCACCCGGGTCTTTTCCGCCGTGTCCGGGATCAATTAAAATTGCACCGATTTTAAATCCTTCGCCGTCATTTGAAGGCTTGAGGTAATCGTCTGCAAGTTCAAGGAATTTTTTTGTAACGGTAACCGTTCCGTCCTGAACTGTCGGTGCATCGGTGAGCATAATAAGTTCGCTGTCCAAAAGCACAAGCTGTTCGCCTGCACGGAACGAAAGCTGATGTCCGCTGCGCTCCAAAACGCCTGTCTGCGAAAGCGAATCCCAGAAAAATACAATTCCTTCATTTTTAACAGCATCCAAAAGCGGAATGCGCCCTGATGATTGCGGAATACTGTCCTGTGCATTCAGGGCAGCCGTCTGAAAAAAGAAAAAAGCGGCTGCAATAAAAAATATCTGTTCAATCTGTTTTTTCATAACATTCCCATAAAAAGTCAGTTAAATTTATAATGCAAATTTTTATTACACTTCCCTGCTATTTATTTTCGGAAAGTGAGTCTGAAACATAAACGGCAGCTTGAATTCCGCCTTTAAGAAGCGCCTTCCAGAAGCGTTCCTGCGGAATTGCAGGGTGTTTCCGGCACAGTCTGTCAAAACGTTCTGCGGACTTTCGGAGCGTAAGGTAGTTCCAGTCAGTTTCCGCACTGTCAAGAAGCGGCTGTATTTCAGGAGGAACAGAGCGAAGGACGGAAGAATTTTCCGGAATAATCCCGGAAAGCGGCGTATGCTCCAGTTGCAGGAACGAACGGTAAGCCGGCGGCGGAAAACCGCGCTCGTCAGCAGACGTTTCGCCCTTCAGGAAACGTTCCGTCCGCTCGTTATGCGGCTCAAGGCGTATGAACGCGCGGCTGCATGCGCGGCAGCTTGCGTTTACGGCTTTATCACGGTTTTTAGAAAGGGAAATTGCGTTTCCGCACTTCTGCACGTTGTTACGGGGAAAAAAGGCTTCTTCGCCGGAATGTACAGGGCGCGGAAATACGTTTTTTACAAAGCGAGTTCTTTCGGAATGCCTTATACCGGAGATAGACGCAATTGTTCCCGGAATAGAAATCCAGGCGCGTTCGGCACTTGTTTTTCCGGAAACTACTTCGTACAGTTCAAACGGCTGTTCACACGGTGAAGCGGACGCACCGGAAGAAACGTATGGCCTGAAATCAACAGGTCTTCGCATACGGAGCAGTTTTTCCGGCACTCTGCCAGCCGCAATCAAAAGCGCCTGTTCCGTAAGGTTAAGCCCTGAAGAATACGGAAACGTCCATCCTGACATATATCCGCCGGAAAGACGCGCCGCAATCTCCCCTATTTCAGGACCGTCCGGCGTATATTTTATGTCAGCTTTTGCCGCACCGCAGGTAAGCCCCAGAGCCTTTACCCCGGCGGCAAACGCCGCGATAAGTTCAGCTTTTTCTTTTTCACCGGCGGAAGTCGGCATTGTATGTCCTGTTTCGATAAAGTACGGCGGATAATAAATATGACGGTCCGCAAAACCGGTAACTGTCAGCGTTCCGTTGTACACAACCGCATCTATTGAATATTCAGGACCTTCCATATATCGTTCAAGAATAATAGTTCCTGTCCGAGAACTTTCTACGGCATTTTCCACGGCGCATACAATTTCTTCCTTAGAACGAATCATACGGCAACCGCGCGCGCCCATATTGTCAGCAGGTTTTACAACGCACGGAAAACCAAGCTTTTCCACAGCCTGCTGAATATTCTCAATGCAATACAGTTCGTCCTGCAAATCAGATTCGCGTGAAAAAGAAAAATACTCTGGTGAAGGGACGCCTGCACGTTCAAAACAGGCGCGCATTCTAGGTTTTATGCTTGCATTCAGCGCAGCTTCATAACTGTGGGCGCACAAGCCGAGTTTTTCGCACACATACGACACTGAAGCTGAAAAATCTGTTCCTGCCGTAAATACAGCCTTCAGATTTTCCTTTTTCTGCAATTCCGATGCAAATTCAAAAATCCGCTCCTTGTCCTTTAAGTCAATCTGCCTGAATTCGTCTGCAAGAAAAACAGACTCTGCATTTGGATTTGCATCAATGACGAATGTTTTAAATCTGTTCCGTTTTGCCGCATTTATCGCAGGAGACTGCATAAGTCCTGCGCCCAATATCAATACGCTTTCTTTTTTCATTCTATTTTACCTTGCGGCAGTATACTTCAAAAGTGTCGCCCATTCTACACAGTCTGCTTGCCGTCTGATACATTTTGAACGGCAGGCTTGTTTTTTCCCAGCCGTGAGCCTTTACCTGCGGAAAACGCTCTGCGTGATGACCGGTAGACACAGTTTTTACAATCTGAAAACCAAACTGTTGAAGAATTTTTCCTGCACGCGACGGTTCCCATATCGTGTAATGATCCGCCGGACTTTCTTCAAAAAAATGCTGCCTGTTCAGTTTTGCGGAAACTCCCTGCCCGGAAGGTGTTGAAAATGCAAATATTCCGCCCTTTTTTAAAAGCGACGAAACTTTTTTCAAGACAGGCGCAAGATCCGAAAAATGTTCGATAACGTACCACATAGTAACTGCGTCGAACTGATTTATTCCGAACGAAACGGCTGAATCAAACTCCGGGAATGGAGCACATACGGCAGGGAAAAGCAGCGTATTCTGTACATACGACACTGCATCTTCCGCAATATCCGTGCCAAACACCTGCCAGCCTTTGTCATTCGCCGCAGAAAGAAACGGTCCGTAGGCGCAGCCGATGTCAAGAACAGCCGGTTTTGCATAATGCGCAATTCTGAGAGTTGAATTCAGTTCCATTACGCGCCGTCCGCACGATTTTTTTATAAATTCAAAATCTTCAAGATATGTTTTTCCGTACTGATTTTTGTACTGCTCAGAAAAATAAGATTTTCCGTAATCAGCAGCCTCGCTTTTTATTGACCACGACATATAGATAATTCCGCAGGAACGGCAGCGTCTGAACGTCCGGAATTCAGTGCGCGCGACAATTTCATCCGGCTCTTCAGGCGATTTTTCTTTTTCTGCTGTTTTTCCGCTGTTTTTGCAGACTGGACATTCAAAGCGCGCGCCGTGCGCAAGATTTTTTATATAATCGCCAAGGGAGCGGCTTTCTGCGCCGGATGCTGCACACGGAGGGAACAACTTTGAAACGTCGGAGAAAAGCGCGGCGTCAAACGGCAATTCAAGTTGTTTTCTGGAAAGCGTACAAAATCCGTAAGACTTTGAAAGTTTTTCGTGAAGCATGCTTGTAGCGGCAAGAATTACTGCACAACCTGCGCTGTTCGCTTCAAAAGCCGTAAGTCCGTAGTGAGTTACGACCAGATCGTATCTGTAAAGCGTTTCCTTAAGGTTCACTACAGGTTCTATGAACGTTATGTTTTCCAGCGGTTCAGAAGGACGTTTTTTTTCAGGAAGAATTGCCGTAACGGAATATCCTGCTCCGGCAAAATAACGCGCGGCAGGAACAGTAAGGTTTGCAGGATCTTCTCCTCCGAAAGTAACAAGAACTTTTGATACAGTAAAAGTTCCGACAGTCCGCCTGTTCACCGGTTTTTCGATGAATGCAGGGAGAGAAAGATTTGCCGCCCTGTTTTCATTGTCAGACGGAATGATATCAAGAAGATAATCGCACCACGGAGTAAATGCAGAACCTTCGTCAATGGCGGCAACTACAGAAACTTCGCGGAGTTTTTCCGCCATAGGCTTATCCATTGAAAATAAATCTGTTACTATAAGGGAAAATTCATTTGGTTCGGGGAACGTTCGCACAATCTGGTAGTCTTTAAGTCCGTCCTCAAGCGAAAGATACTCGCTTACAACCAGTTCCGTTTCCTCAAGACCGGCGTCTTTCGGAACATAGACAAATCCGCCGGAATCAACCGCCGCTTTCAGGCAACGGCGCAGATGTCCTGTACCGCATCCTTTTTTTACAGACGGAACAAATAAAACAGTATCGTGGACGGACGGGTCTTTGACAGCAGAAACAATCTGTTCTGTGGTGTACGGTTCTGAAGGCATTTTTCCGTCGGAAAGCCTGTTTACAACAGCAAGCGCGCGCCGGAAATCAGACGGAGTATCGATTGTTGTGCGGTATTCAGGAAAATAAAAACGCGACGGAGCTTTAAAAAAAAGCGATGTAAATTTGTTTTTATGGTTATACAGCGCAGGTCCTACATGTTCGCGGTCATACGGGTCTGTCGTTGCAGCGGCGGCCTCAAGCAATGAGTCCGCGCGGAAAATCTCAACGCCAGAACCGTGCGGAAGCCCAGTCCAGGTCATATAATCGCATTTTGAAATCTCAGACTGTTTTTCAAATTCAGTACACAGAAGTTCTGCCGCCTCGTAAAATAAAAACGGATTGTCGGCAGTAGCGCGAAGGACAGTCCTGCATTTTATGGAACGGATTACTATGCAATAACGTTCAAGAACGTCCTCAAGCGGTCCTGCAAAAAGTTCCCAGCCGCATCTCTGAACGACAGGCAGAAGTTCGTCATAAGAAGCTTCGTCCGTTGCAACAATATATCTGTCTGCGCACACTTTGCGCATTGAATTCAGCGTCCATTCAAGAACAGGCTTTCCTCCAAGGAGCTTCAACGCTTTTCCCGGAAGTCTTGTTGAGGAAGTCCTGCACTGAATTATAACTGCCAGTCCGGCATTTGTTTTTTTCATTTTCCGCTCACCCAATTTTCTATTAACTGCTGAACATCCATTTTAAAACGATATTTATTCATTTCAACCCATTTTTGCGCACTTTTAAAAAGTGACAAAGATTCAAAAAATCCGCAGGAAGAATGAACCTTAAAATTAAAGAAAGTCATAGGTTTTATTACGCCGTGGTCATCCTTGAACGAAGGAAGAATGTTTTTAAGATAAAAACGG
>SAMEA3663010__coassemble_194_pt1 | contig 29058 bp, 21 predicted proteins | sample SAMEA3663010__metabat2_high_PE_013 | metagenome-assembled genome bin SAMEA3663010 (sample SAMEA3663010) | pig gut metagenome | biome: pig gut; feature: pig-associated habitat; material: faeces | place: France | collected 2012 | reverse complement strand
TATTTCCATAGAACCGTTGACATCACTGTTTGCATCACGGTTTTTGATTGTTCCAAGCAGGGTATTATTGTTCGTTACATCATATACATAGATTTCATAAGAGGCATCGTTTACCGCAGTTCCTTCATCAGATTTTATAGTTCCTTTTATCGTAAGAATATCCTGCGGTTCATTTGAGATTGAGTCTGCTCCCGGACTGGTTATGGAAACAGACGGAGGAACGCCGGTTGCCTGAGCTTCAAAACCGTTGTATCTGTTGTTCTCAGAAATAAATTCTACGTTGTCCTTGTCTTCGCCTGTTGCCGCAATAACATAGCACTTTGTTGCCTTCATTATTTTTGAATCAGACGGAAGTGAAAGCGACTGCGTCCAGGTGCTCCGGGATTCGCCTGTGTAAGGTCCGTAGATTTCCTGATTACCTCCCTTTACGCCGTTTTTTCCGTCATACAGGATTGTAGTAACGGCAGCATTTCCGGCAGCATACGAATCCGGATCAGAATATATATCAGAAAGTTGTTTCGAAGTCACAGCATCTTTTTCAAACGGTCCGAACATATAAACTTTGATTGTTGCCGGACTGAACAGAACACCGTCAAGACCGGCATCTGCCTTAAACGTAATCGTTCCGCCCTTTGCGGCAGGACTTAAAGACAGTACGCCATCATTTTCTGCAGTTGAGTCAAATGAATAGCCCATTACAGTATACGTAGGGTTTGCGTCCTTGTTCAGCTTCAGTTTAAGGGATGTTGCAGATGTGTCTGTTTTTGCAGTGTTAAGCACTTCCAGAACTGTCTTTCCGTCTGCATTTTTAGTATCGTACGGAACTGTTCCGTTCAGAATGTTCATAAAGTCGCTTACTTCAAACGCTTTTCCCCATACTTCAGAGGCTTTTGTTCCCATAAGAACGTATTTTGCATCAGTTCCGTAAATGTCGTCGTAAAGCCATACGTCGGAAGTCGTGTTGCCGCCAGAAGAAGACGGCTGATCTGCAACGGACGAACGGTTATAGGACGGAACGAAATCCGGCTTCTGGTATACGCAGGCGCTGTCGGTAAGCTCTACGGAACATTTAAATGCCTGAAATCCGCCTGCCTGTTCATCATAAATTTCATTATAACGGGTAAGAAGAGAGTCTGTTCCGCCGGTATTGGAATAGTATTTTGCAAACGTGACTGCCGTTCCGCCGGCAATATTGATGTTCTCCTCCGTCCACTTAGCTTTTTCCGTTCCGTCTGTATTATAGACGGTAAGCGCCATTGATTTTACGGAGTGAGCTTCTGCAATAGAACCTTCTACTTTTAAGACAGAACCGTAGGAAGTTTCTGTTTCTGTGCTTCCCGGACTGTTTATTACAAATACAGGAGCAGTATTGTCTATTTCAAGGTCACGTTCAAATGGTGCTGACTTTCTTCCTGCTCCGTCGGTTGCAATCGTGCGGAACGTATATTTTCCGTCTTTAAGAGGATACGAGCCGTCGGCATTCTTTGCGTTTATCTCTACAGACCACACTTGACTGGACTTGCCGGTCTCAACGACGGGCGCTTTAAGTTCGTAGCCTGTTACGGGTTTATTTGAGGAGTCAAGAATGGTAACCTGTACGCTTGAAACCATCCGGTCATCGGAACATTCGCCTGCAAGGACGAACCTGTCTTTTATAACAGATTTTGCGTCAGGGTATGTAATGGAAATTTTAGGGGCTTCTGTATCTACAGACTCTCCGAGTCCGACTTCACAGGATAAAATGCAAACAGAAAGCAATATAAAAAGTACAGCCGGCAAACATACTAAAAACTTCTTCATATATACTCCTCGTAAAAAGGTTTGCAACGCAAACTATAAGAAGATAAAAATAAGAACTCTATTCCTAGTATCGTACGGATATGCCTGAAAGTTTAGTTAATTATTACTAACCCAAAGTATTGTAACATAAAAAGAGAAAACAGCAAGTAAAAGGTTGTAAAATAAGGGTAAAGCAGACCGGTTGACCGGCTTTTATACGCTGTCTTTTTTAAAGCGTGAAAGGAACGTCTTTGTTCGCTCCGCCTGAGGATTGTTTATAACCTGCTGCGGCGTTCCATCTTCAACGATTACGCCGCCGTCCATAAAAATAATATGGTCGCTTATGTCGCGCGCAAAAGCCATTTCGTGCGTTACCACAACCATCGTCATTTTTTCTGCGGCAAGTGATTTTATTACGGAAAGTATTTCACCTGTAAGTTCCGGGTCAAGTGCGCTTGTAGGTTCATCAAACAGAAGCACCTCCGGCTTTAATGCAAGTGCGCGCGCAATGCTCACTCTCTGCTGCTGACCGCCGGAAAGCTGCCCCGGATAGTTTTTTGCCTTGGAAGCAAGCCCCATCCGTTCAAGCAGTTCCATCGCCGTTTTTTCTGCCTCTTCGGATGATTTTTTAAGCACCTGCACCTGTGCATCAACAACATTTTTAAGTACGGAATAATGCGGAAACAAATTAAAATTCTGGAACACAAGTCCGCTTTTAAGCGCGATTTTGTGCATTTCTTCTTTAGAACAGTATTTTCCGTCCGTTACAAGCGGACTTCCGCAGATTTTTATAGAGCCAGAATCAACGGTTTCAAGCTGGGTAATGCACCTTAAGACAGTCGACTTTCCAGAACCGCTCGGTCCTATGATGCTTAAAACTTCGCCTTTATGAACGGAAAACGAAATGTCCTTCAAAACATTTAGAGAACCGAACGATTTTTTCAAATTTTCAACAGTAATGATTTCTTCCATAATATAATCCAAGTAAAATCCCGGTTCGTTCAGCTGTAGTAAGAAAGCTTTTTTTCAAGCCGGGAAAAACAGACGGAAACGCCCCAGTTCATAACAAAGTAGAATACTCCGGCAATAAGAAGCGGTACAAATGAAAACATTGCGCTCTGGCGCTTGTTTGCAACCATAAGCAGTTCTTCCACACCGATAACGGAAACAAGCGCGGTGTCTTTTACAAGAGTTATGACTTCATTTCCCATTGCAGGAACTATGCGCTTGACTACCTGCGGCAAGATTATCCTGAAAAAAGTCTGGGTCTGCGTATAGCCCAGAACTTTTGCAGCCTCGTATTGTCCTCGCGGAATTGACTCAATGCCTCCGCGGTAAATTTCTGCGAAATAAGCCGAATAATTTATGGAAAGTGCAATTATTGCGGCAACAAACCTGTCCCATTTTATAGAAATCTGAATTCCATAGGAAGAAAGCCACTTAACAAAAAGAAGGGGACCAAAATAAACCATAAGCAGCTGAAGCATAAGCGGCGTTCCGCGGATAAGAAGCAGAAAGCCGTTTGTAATGCCAGAAAGAAGGCGGTTTTTAGACATACGCCCGAACGCTACGAACAGAGCAAGAGGCACTGCAAAAAGCAGCGTAAGAAAGAAAATTTCAAGCGATGTAAGCGAACCTGCAAGCATCGCCCTGAGCATTTTTATGTATTTTTCCGGCATAAAAATTTGTGTCCAAATAAGACGCCGCCCTTTTTTAGGGAAGAACGGCGTCCGGAAGTACGATTAAACGGCGTTATTTTCCGATAACAGAAATGTTTTTGCCGAACCACTTGTTTGAAACAGATGCAACTGTTCCGTCTTTTTCCATATCTTCAAGGATTTTCTGAACTTCGTCGCGAAGCTTTACGTCTGTCTTTCTAAAGCCGATTCCGTATGCTTCGTTTGCAAGAACTTCATCAACGATGACAAGCGGCTTGTTGCTCACTGAAATATCATAAGCGGCAACAACGCTGTCCATTACAACTGCGTCAACTCCGCCAAGTTCAAGGTCGTTCAAAGCCGTAATGTTGTCGTTATAGAACACAAGATTTTTAAGGGAATCTGCAAAATCTTTGTTTGACTCAACTGCATCCTGTGCGCTTGAACCTTTCTGAAGTCCTATTGTTTTTCCGGCTGCGTCGCTAAGTTTTTCAATTCCGCCGTTTTTGCGTACAACAAGAACCTGTGCATTGTTAAGATACGGTTTTGTCATAGAAAGCGATTTTTCGCGCTCGTCTGTGATTGTAAAGCCGTTCCAGATACAGTCGATTTTTCCTGTAGTAAGCTCCATTTCTTTTGCAGACCAGTCAATCGGCTGAGCCTTGAATTCAACGCCAAGACGTGCTGCAACTTCCTTTGCAAGGTCAATGTCGTAGCCTGTGATGTTGTTGTCTTCATCCCTGAAGCCTAACGGCGGAAAAGAATCGTCAAGTCCGAGTACGAATACGCCGCGTCCTTTCAATTCTTCAAGTGAGTTGTCTGCTTTTGCAGGAGCTTTTTTACAGCCTGCAAGACCAAGTGAAAGCACTGCCAGAACGGCAGCTGCAATTCCTGTCATTTTTTTCATATATTTCCTCCAATATATTTTTTAGTTTTTCAAAAGGAGCGGCGTTTTTCCGCACAGAACGCTTTTAGTGCAGAAATCTGCTCCATCACCTTTGATTCGGCAGGACCTCCGTCAGTCTTGCGTGCGTTTACACACGCCGCCGGCGAAATCACCTCAAAAATGTCGCTTTCAATAAGCGGCGAACAGGACTTAAAATCTTCCAGAGACAAGTCTTCAAGGCGGCAGTTCTTACTGATTGCAAGACGGACGGCTTTTGCACTTACACCGTGCGCCGTACGGAACGGCATTCCCTTGCACACAAGGTAGTCTGCAACGTCTGTTGCGTTTAGGAAGCCGCCCTCACATGCCGCTGCCATAGCCTTTTCGTTCCAGGAAGCTGTTGCAATCATTTTTGTAAACACTTCTACGCAGGAAAGAACAACGTCACACGCATCAAAAAGGCTCTGCTTGTCTTCCTGCATGTCGCGGTCGTACGCAAGCGGAAGCCCCTTCATCATTGTAAGAAGCGCAATTAAATCACCGTAAACGCGCCCTGTCCTTCCGCGGATAAGTTCTGCAAAGTCAGGATTTTTCTTCTGCGGCATAATGGAACTTCCTGTTGACCACTTTTCGCTTAAATCAATAAATGAAAATTCGGTAGTTGACCACAGTACTACTTCTTCGCAAAAGCGCGACAGATGCATCTGCACAAGGCTGAGCGCAGACACCGTTTCTATGCAGTAGTCGCGGTCAGAAACGCTATCCAGCGAATTCATCGTTATTTCATCAAAACCAAGCTGCTTTGCCTCATACTTTCTGTCAAGCGGAAGACCGCTTCCGGCAAGCGCACACGCACCAATCGGGCTTATGCGGATTCTTTTAAGCGCGTCAGAAAGCCGGTCTGCATCACGCGTAAGCATCCAGCTCCAGGCACACAGATGATGTGCAAGCGTTACAGGCTGGGCGTGCTGCATATGCGTAAAGCCCGGCATTATCGTCTTTGTATGTTTTTCTGCAATCTGAGTAAGCGTTTCTATAAGAGTAAGAATTCTGTTCTGAAGGTCTGGAACAAAACGGCAAAGGTAAAGCCTTTCGTCAAGCGCAATCTGGTCGTTCCGGCTTCTTCCTGTATGAACTTTTTTACCAGGTTCGCCTATCCTGTCTGTAAGGGTTGCTTCTATAAAAGAATGAATATCCTCTGCAGAATAGTCGATTTTCAGAGTGCCGTCATTCAGGTCTTTTTCTATTGAATCAAGCCCGGCAATAATGCTGTCTGCCTCGTCCTTTGAAATAATCCCGGCAGAACCGAGCATTGCCGCGTGGGCGCGGCTTCCTTTTATATCATCAAGCGCCATCCGCTCGTCAACAAATATAGATGTTTCAAATGAAACTGCCTGTGCGTCAGGACCTTCTTCAAAACGTCCGTGCCATAATGCGGCGTGATTGTCCTGTGTAATTGTTCCGTGTTCCATAAGCAGATATTATAGTAAAAAACAAAGTCCTATTCAACGCGGAAAAAAAACAGTATATTCAGTGTATGATTACAAACTATCTCTGGATTTTCTTTATTTCTATGGTACCGCTCATTGAACTGCGCGGTGCAATTCCTGTTTCGCAGGCACTTCAGATGCCGGTAGTACCTTCTTACATTGTCTGCATTCTGGGAAATATGCTTCCTGTTCCGGTCATCTACCTTTTTGCAAGAAGATTTCTGGAATGGGGAAAAGACAAAAAAGCCATCGGCGGAATCTGCCGTTTTTTCCTTGAAAAAGGTACTGCGGCAGGAGCAAAACTTCAAAGCAAGGCAGGAAAGGGAATTTTCATTGCGCTCCTGCTTTTTGTTGGCATTCCTGTTCCGGGAACAGGTGCCTGGACTGGAACGCTTGCCGCAAGTCTTCTTGATATGAAATTCAAGGACACTGTAATTGCCGTAACGCTTGGCGTTCTTCTTGCCGGATGCATTATGATGGCAGGAAGCCTGGGGCTTTTTTCTGCCCTGTTTTCTTTTATAAAATAAAGGCAGTAGGTTCTCTATGAAAAAAACTAATGCAATGCGTATTCTTGAAGCAAAAAAGATTGCGTTCAGCGTGCAAGAATACGACGACAACACAGAACACGAACTTTCCCACGGTGCGGCAGGAAAGACGGCAGAAAAACTTGGAATAAGCCCGGAATGTGTTTTTAAGACAATCGTAATGCGGACGGATACAAAGGAAATCTGCGTATTCTGCCAGAGCGCCGTTTACGAAATTAACCTAAAAAAAGCCCGGACGGCGTGCGGTGCAAAGGAAATTGCACCTGTAAAGCCGGAAGAACTGCTTTCCCTTACAGGATACGTAAGGGGCGGCTGTTCGCCGCTTGGAATGAAAAGGCAGTTCCGTACGTTCATAGACAAAAGCGCGCTTCTTCACGAAAAAATACACATTTCGGCAGGAACGCGCGGCGAACAGATTGAACTTGCACCCGGCGACCTTATCAGCGTAACCGGCGCAACAGTATGTGATCTGGTGCTGTAACAGAAACGCCGGTAAAAAAAGGGGATAAACCTTAAATAGAAAAAGGTCAGAAAGATATCTTTCTGACCTTTTTCTATTTTTCTAATTATTACAGGATTTCTGCAAGATCTTTTGCGGTAAAGTGCAGGTGTTCGGCAACTTTTGCAGCCGGCCCAGACTCACCAAAGCGGTCTATGCAGAACAAATCATTTTTGCTTGTTGCAAACTGCTTCCAGTTTGCGCTTATTCCGGCTTCCGCACATACAATGCGCTTTGCACCGCCAGTCAGCTTGTCCTGCTCGGCTTTGTCCATTTCGTCAAACTTGTTGTAGTCAAGAATGGAAACAACGCGGATATTCTTGCCGGCTTTCATTTCGGCAGCCTGTACCGCCATTGAAACTTCCGAGCCGGTTGCAAGAATTGTAATGTCCGGAGTATCTCCGCCTTTCTTTGCGATATATGCGCCGTTTCTGATGTTCTTTTTCCAGTCAGCGTCTTCTTTTTCAAAGCCCTGAATGTCCTGACGTGTAAGAACGATACATACAGGATGATCTTTTGACTCCATCGCAATTTTCCAGGCTTCAAGAGTTTCCTGCGCATCAGCAGGACGAAGCACCTGTACGCCAGGAATAGCGCGGAGCGATGCAAGCGTTTCTACAGGCTGATGTGTAGGTCCGTCCTCACCGACATAAATAGAATCGTGGGTAAAAATATAGATGAGCGGAAGTTTCATAAGGCTTGCAACGCGGAGCTGCGGACGAAGATAGTCTGCAAATACAAGGAACGTTGCGCAGAACGGACGAAGTCCTCCGTGAAGGCGCATTCCCGAACATACTGCACTCATGGCAAACTCGCGGATTCCAAATTCAATCGTACGTCCGGTGCGGTTTGCAGGTGAATAAATGCCTCCGCAGTCCTTGAGTTCTGTTTTATTAGGACCTGCAAGGTCAGCAGAACCGCCTGTAAGATTACCGTAGCGCTGTGCCATCATATTAAGCACTTTTCCGCCAGCTGCACGCGTAGCCATTTTATCTGTTGCGCCGAATTCCACGTCAGGAACTTCAGCCGTTTCTGAATCAGAAAAATATGCATCCCATTCGGCGCGCAGTTTTGGATTTTCCTTTGACCATGCATCAAATTCCGCATTCCATGCTTCTTCTGCCGCAGCAAAAGAAGCTTTCTTTGAATTAAAATATTCGTAAGCTTCAGGAAGAACAGTAAAATCCTTGTCCTCAGGAAGTCCAAGGAATTTCTTTGCAGCCTTTACGCCGTCTGCACCAAGTGCAGCACCGTGAACATCAGCCGTTCCTGCTTTAGGTGCAGAATAACCGATGACAGACTTAAGCATTATCAAAGTCGGTTTATCAGTACATTTTTTTGCCTTTTCCGTAAGCTTAAGGATTTCTGCCGGCTTGTACATAGAACCTTTAAGAACCTGCCATCCGTATGCTTCGTAGCGTTTTGCAATGTCCTCAGAGAACGTAATGTCCGTTGAACCGTCAATGCTTATTCTGTTTTCGTCGTAGAAAACAATCAGTTTGCCAAGCTTGAGCGTACCTGCAAGAGAGCACGCTTCGGAAGAAACGCCTTCTTCAAGACAGCCTTCGCCAACAAGCGAATATGTATAATGATTTACGATTTTATGATTTGCAGTATTAAAGCGTGCGGCAAGCATTGACTCTGCAAGAGCCATACCGACTGCCATAGAAACGCCCTGACCAAGAGGACCTGCCGTACATTCAACGCCGTCCGTCATTCCGTACTCTGGGTGACCCGGACAGTTTGAACCTACCTGACGGAAAGACTTGATGTCGTCAAGAGTTACTTTGTATCCGCTCAGGTGAAGGATAGAATACAGCAGCATTGAGCCGTGACCTGCAGACAGAACAAAACGGTCTCTGTCCGCCCATTTAGAATCAGCAGGATTGTGCTTAAGGATTTCACCGTAAAGGACTGCGGCCACTTCGGCTGCACCAAGCGGTGTTCCTGGATGACCAGAATTTGCTTTCTGGATTGCATCCATTGACAGACTTCGGATAGAAGTTGCTACAGCAGTAATCGCTTTCTCGTTCATTTTTTTCCTCATCTTATAAAGAAAATATGCGTTTTTACGCGCAAAATATCTGCAAAGAAACTGTCAGTCCATTCTTTCAATGGCACTTAACAAGTCCTCTTCACTTGCATGAGATTCCAGAAGCTTTCTGAATTCAGCGTTCTTAAAAAGAGAAACTAAAGAAGAAAGCGTCTGAAGGTGTGTCTGCGGATTTTGAGTAAGAATGATGAACATCACAAAAACCTTGATGTTATCAGGAGCCTTCATGTCAATCGGCTCTTTTAAATATACAACGCAAACCCGCTGGTCTTCCTCATTTTTTATTATCGGCGTTCTAGCGTGCGGAAGTGCAATTCCGTTTCCTACAGCCGTCGTCATAATCGCCTCGCGTGCGCACAGCGCATTATAAATTACGTCAGCATCGGATTTTACCGGTAAGTCCATCTGCTCCGTTACCGCTTTAAAAATCTTATCAGGAGATGTTCCTTCTACACCGTAGAATACGCCTCCCTTCTTTATAAGGATTGAAAGATTTTTTTCCATTCTTTTCTCCGTTAGAAATTCTGTATAAAATTCAGAACCGTTTTCATAAAGCCTGAAAAGCCGCATTTTTAAGAACGTGCTTATTTTACTACAGAAAAACCGCTTCGTGTCTTCCTGTCAACCGTCCACCGCAGCTGGCTGCTTATTCCCTCAAAATTACATTCCATTCCCTCTATAGAAAGGGAAATCTCCTCTATTTCCTCCATTACAACGGACGGACTGTTTTCCAGTACTTCAATAATGTGCTTGATATGCCCGAATATCTGGGTAAGGATTACAAGCGGTCTTTGAGGAAACTCTTTAAGGCTTGAATCTACCAGATTGATTGAGCAGACCAGATCGTTCACCGTCGTGTACAGTTCCAGCGCCTTATGCCGGATTGCTCCGATTTCAAAATCTGCAAACCGGTTATAATTGCGCAACAGTATATCATGTCTGTTTTTCAAGTGCAACAACAGCAGTTTTCTCTGTTCCCTTGAAATCATATAGTAGAACGGATATATGCTTTTAAGCACGCCTTCGTAATCTTCTGATTCGCAGTAAAGCAAGTCCTTGACATACGAATCTATTACGTAAGGAAGCATAGGTTCAATGGCAATTCCGTTTTCATAAAGCACCGTGCCCGGCGCAGAAACTACTTCCGGCGCATTCCATCTGCCGATTGCAGGAACGTCCTCGTTTTTACGCCAGAGCCTTGTTTCTACCCCGAACAGTTCGAAGCCGATTTTTTTTGAACGCAGGAAAAGTTCTTCTATTGAACCGCAGTTTTTTACGCACAGTTCGGAACGGTTTTCTGCAAAAACAAGCGCAAGCTGCTGTTCGATTGACGCACACGGTCCTACAATGTCAAAACTTGAAAGAAGCCTGTTTTCCAGAAGCGAATACCAGTCTTCGCGGACAACGTCTGCCATATCCATCTGGAACGGCTCTGAATTATGGTGAAGCACGGAAACTTCTATAATTCCCTTATCCCAGTTTGAAACGCGGCAGACAAGCCTGTCGCCGGAAGAAAAGCCTTCCCTCTTAATTACAGGTTCAAGCGAGAACGAAGTCATTTTTACAACAGGCGGAAGGGAAAAAGAAGTTTCTGCAAGATTTATATCGCTGTTGGCAGGGTCAGAGGCAATGTACTGTGAAGAAAATTCGTCGCCGTAAAGGGAGAACAGTTCAAGCGCAGCATCGCCTGAATAATCAACTACTACGCGCGGAAGGACTGTTCCATTATAAAGAAACGTAAGGTCGCAGGAAAGAATTTCTGAATCAACAAAAGGAATGCAGCGGTGTCCTGCAATAAAGACTTTTTTTGAAATCTCTGCGCGGGTCGGCTTCATACTGAAATACTGACCGGTAAACGCACCTGCACGGGTAAGGTACATTCCGTCCACCAGTGCAAATACATTCGGATTTTCTTCAAGAAGCATCGTACATTCATCAGGAGTAAAACGTATTCCGATTCTTGCAAGCATCGCCGAAAAATCTTTTTGCGAAAAAGGTGACGTGCAGGTGCGTAAAAATTTTCTGATTACAAAATCCGCAGGTAATTTCATACTTTCTTAAAAATAATACCTGCGGATTTTTTTTTCAACTACTATAACGTAATATTATAAAGCAATGTCAGCACGGAATTTTACGCTATGCGTATGTCATCTGCCGTAAGCTGGATTTTGGAAAGGATTTCCTTGAACTGCTCAATCGTTATTCCTGTTGCCTTTACGGTAATAAGTCGCTTTGTCTTGTCTTCAAGTTCCTGCGTTACAAGGGAAACGATGTTTCCGTTCAGGCGCGCAATTTCTTCCGTAATGTGCAGGAACTGTCCCGGCTTGTCGTCAAGAACAAGTGCGGCGCGTACGCCTTTCTGCCCTGCGCAGAACATATCGGTGAACAGGTGGAACAGGTCGCTTTCCGTAACAATTCCTACAAGAACGTCGTTTTCCACAACAGGAATGCAGCCTATCTGCCGGTCAACCATAATGCGCGCCGCTTCTTCTACAACTTCGTTTTCAGAAACGGTAACAACATCTTTTACCATCACTTTTGACACGGTAAGTTTTGAAAGCAGGTAGCCTATTTCAAACATATCAAGAGTTGTTGCGTCGGACGGACCGGCTTTTGCAAGGTCATTTTTAGTTATTATTCCGACAAGCCTGTTAGACTTGTCAACAACAGGAAGCTTGCTGATATTCTTTTTTGACATCAAAGCCTTTGCTTCGGTAACTGAACTTTCAGGAGATATAATATACGGGTTTCTAGTCATCACGTTTCTTATAATCATAGGGCACCTCCACGTACACAGAAATATTCTGATAAAATTATATCACGGTTTGGAAAAAATGCGCAGAAAATCTACTCTTTATATGCATCACGAAGGCGTTTGATTTCGTCCGCATAGCCGTTATGGTCGTTTGGAGTTTCCAGAATAAAGGGAAGATTTTTAAGTACAGGGTGATTTATTATCCGAGCAAGAGCTTCAAATCCTATGCATCCAAGACCGATTTTCTGGTGGCGGTCTTTATGCGCCCCGCACGGATTCATACTGTCGTTAAGGTGGAATGCCTTAAGGCGGTCAAGTCCCACAACCTTGTCGAACTCGGTAATAACGCCGTCAAGGTCATTTACAATATCGTAGCCGCCGTCCCAGATGTGGCAGCTGTCCATACAGACTCCAAGAACATCTTTCAATGATTCGCCGGCTTTTTCTTCCGTCCTGTCGATTATCGTGCGGATTTCCTGAAATGTCCGCCCGACTTCAGAGCCTTTTCCTGCCATCGTTTCTATAAGGATTACCGTTCCCGGAAGAACGCCGTCTTTCTTGCACTGCGCAATGACTTCCGAAAGCATTGTAGAAGTAAAATCTATTCCGACATCCGCACCCTGCTGAACGTGACTTCCAGGGTGAAAATTATACAGATTTCCCGGCGTAAAGCTCATACGATGAAGGTCGTCTATCATAAGATTTTTAGCGAACTCCCGAAGCCCCGGATCTGCAGAACAGGGATTCATGGTATAAGGCGCGTGCGCAACCAGCGGTGCAAATGAATGTTCAGCAGCAAACGCGCGGAATTCTGCAACGTCGTCAGCGTCAATTTCCTTTGCCTGACCGCCGCGCGGATTTCTTGTAAAAAACGCAAACGTATCTGCCTGTACGCTTACAGCCTCTTTTCCCATAGCGGCATATCCGCCGCTTGATGACTCGTGATACCCGATATGAAGCATAAAAACCTCTTTTTCTACTATATATTCTACTATTGTACTTATCTATTTAAAGCAGTACGACTCTACAAGGTTCAAGCCAGATTTTGACACGGAAACGCCGTTATATTCAAGCGTTTCAACCTTTCCGCCGGAACTGGTTTTGAAAACTACGGTTATATCGTATCTGCCTTCCGGAAGCGTAATTCCTGCCGCATACGCCGACGCAGGAAAATACCGGCACGTCCGCACGTCTGCCCTTTCCGAAACGAACATATTGATTTTTGATGCCGCACCAAGAATTGAAAAAATCATGGAAACGGTCGAATCGTCTACCTCACTGGCAGTTGCATCAAGAGCCGCCGTTGCAACAAGCTTAGACACCATACGGGCAACTGTTTTTCCTACGATTGCGGCGTATTTCTGCGCATACGTATCTACCGCAATGTCTTCAATGCTTTCTATTTTCTGCGTATGTGCAGAATAAACTTCGCCGGTTTCAACATTTACGGCAGTTACAGAGGCGGCGGCAACGGCGGACTTGCGTTTTGTCATAACAGGAAGCGCAATGCGGTAAAAACCGTCGTACGCATAAAGCGGAATGGACTCTTCTACCTTTACAGGCGAAAGTCCGGAAAACGCAAGTATGTTTAGCCGCCCGAATCCGTCCGGAATAAAAGTCAGTTCTTCCTTTACGGATTCAGGGAACGAAAAATCATAAAGTGACGGCTGAAGCCTGAACGCATCGCGCATCATATTGTAGTCTACGCGTGCAGAATCATAATCGCCTTCCGTGCGGTAAATCAAAAGGCTAAGGTAACGGGCAAGCGCAGAATTATGGAATTTTACCTCGCCGGACGGAACTGAAACGGCATTATCCTTAAGTTCCTTTTTCTGCTTTTCAAGCTGCGCCTGATATTTCTGCTGGATTTCCTTTAATTTTATGTCGAAGCGGCGGATTTCTACAAAAGCATCGTCAAACTTCCCCAGATGAAGATAATTGAGTGCCATAAAAATATTGGTGTAGACGTCCTCAAAAGGGTCTCCGGCATAGTCAATTACAGTATCGTTTACAAGCATAGAAGCGGCTGCCTGCGTAATGCTTTTTGAATAGTACGAACGGATAAGCGTTTCTGCCTCTGAAAGTTCGCCGTTTGAACGTTCGTATTCTCCGGCATAATGGGAAATCAATCCCTTATCAAGATTTTCAAGAACAAGGTCACTTGAAGTATACAAAACTCCCTGCGGATTGCATAACTCTTCGTAAACGGCATCATACATTCCGTTTTTTATAGATTTATCTATATTATTGAAATTATAGTCGGACATAGTTACGCAGGATAAAAAAAGAACTGAACCTGCACCAATTACACAGAAAGCTTGTTTTTTTAATGAACGCATAGAAACATCATACCATATTTTTTAATTTCTGATATACTAAAAAACATGAAAGATTCTTTTAAAGACGTCCGCTGTGACGAAAACAGTCCTAAATGGGAAAACGCAGTAAGACGGCAGACACCAATTTATTCACGAAACGAAATACGCTCCGAATTTGAGCGTGACTATACGCGCATACTTCACTGTCAGGCGTACCGCCGGCTTAAGCACAAAACGCAGGTGTTCTACGCACCGCACAATGACCACGTATGTACGCGTATGGAACATGTAATGCACGTTGCATCCGTTGCAAAAACAATATCAAAATACCTTGGACTGAACGAACAGCTGGCAGAAGCAATCGCGCTAGGTCACGACATAGGACACGCGCCGTTCGGACATCACGGAGAAGACTGCCTGAACGCACTTACCGAACAGAAAGACGGTCTGAACGCGCCTAAAAAATTCTGGCACGAACGGAACAGCCTTTTTTTTGCAGACTTTATAGAAACTCTCCCTGACCCGGACGCAATAGAACAGCCGCTGAACCTTACGTATGCCGTGCGCGACGGACTTATCTGCCATTGCGGAGAAATTGACCAGCAGGGAATTAAACCGCGCGATGAAGCCATCGACCTGTATTCAATAAAGCGCCCCGGAATAATCCAGCCGTACACTTGGGAAGGCTGCGTAGTAAAAGTTGCAGATAAAATTGCATACCTGGGACGCGACATTGAGGACGCGCGCCAGTACCATATCCTTGATATGAGCGCCTACCGTCATATCCGCGAAATCGTTGCAACAACGCTTAACGGAAAGGAATCGCACGCGTTCAGAAGCGGAAAGGCAGTGAACACAACGGTTCTTATAAACGACCTTATCGTTGACTTCTGCGAGCAAAGTTCCCCGGAAAAAGGACTGTGTTTCAGCAGCGAATATTTCCGCTTTATCCTTGAACTTAAAAAATTCAACTTTGCGCATATCTACAACCACTGGCGCCTTAAGGAATTTGCAAACTACGCGTCAAATATAATAGCAACAATCTACCGTACGCTTATGCGGACTTACGAATACGCGCGTCACGGACGGATTTCGCAGGCACTCAAATATTATCCTGTCCTTGGAAAAACGTTTGAAGAATGGCTCATAAAATACGCACGCTATCTGCCGGACAGTACAAACACAAGCGGAATTCCTGACATTTCCGCCGCAATCCGCCGCTACCAGACAATGCGCTTCAACACGGAGCAGGTATTCAACCTTGCAGACAGGGACTCCTACTCAAAATGCGTAATAGAATTCATTTCAGGAATGACGGACGTTTTTGCCATTCAGGTATACGAAGAAATCATATCTTTCTAGGAAAACACTGAATGTAGCTTACTGAAAAAAAACTGTTGACTTTCCTGACTTCCGTCAGTAGCATTGACTGTAAGACAGTCGGAACAAAAGGAAGAATTATGAGAAAAAATCTTGGCGCAAAAGAATGGCTGTATCCTATGCCGGTACTTATAATCGGTTCATACGATGCAGACGGAAATCCAGATGCAATGAATGCTGCCTGGGGCGGAATCGGCGATACAAAACAGATATTCCTGTGCCTTAGCCCTGAGCATAAGACAGTAAAAAATATACTCCTTAAAAAAGCATTTACAGTAAGCGTTGCAACAGCCGGATATACGGCAGAATGTGATTATGTAGGACTTGTTTCCGGCAACAAAGAGCCTGAAAAACTTAAAAAAGCAGGATTTCATACGGTAAAGTCAGAAAACGTTGACGCTCCGCTTATTGAAGAACTGCCGTTCGCACTTGAATGCAGGCTTACAAGTTATGACGAAAAATCAGGTCACCTGTTCGGTGAAATAGTAAACATAAGCGCAGACGACTCTATACTTACGGAAGACGGTAAAATCAACGTTCAGAAGCTCAATCCGATTACCTACGACAGCGCAAACCACAACTATCTTGCACTTGGTGCCGTTGCAGGAAAAGCATTCAGCGACGGACAAAAAATTAAATAATTTATACGGAGGAATCAGTATGGAATTGAAATTTTTTCGCTGCAATCACTGCGGAAACATTATCGTAAAAATCAAGGACAGCAGCGTACCTGTAGTATGCTGCGGCGAAAACATGCAGGAACTTGTACCAGGAACTACAGACGCTGCCGTTGAAAAACACCTTCCTGTATACAAAGTAAACGGTTCATCCGTTTCTGTAACGGTCGGTTCTGTTCTTCACCCTATGTTGCCGGAACATTCAATCAACTGGATATGCCTTCAGACAAACAAAGGTTTTCAGCTGAAATACCTGAATCCTGGCGAAGAACCAAAAGCGGTATTTGCGCTTGCAGACGGTGAAAAGGTTGAAGCAGTATACGAATACTGCAACCTTCACGGACTGTGGAAAGCGTAGTTTTTCAAGAAGTTTTTTAAGACGAAAAAAGGTTTACGGCATTGCCGTAAACCTTTTTTTGTTCATCTGAGTTATTTTCAGGCTATTTTATAAGCAGCGAAGCGTATTCTTTGAGCGCCGGCTCCATATTGTTTGAAAGAACGGCTTTTGCAAGTTTCTTTCCAAGCTGTACGCCTTCCTGATCAAAACTGTTGATGTTCCATACAAATCCCTGGAACATTACTTTATTTTCAAAATGCGCAAGCAATGCACCAAGAGTTTTCGGAGTAAGCTGCTTTCCGTAAATCAAGCTTGACGGACGGTTTCCGGCAAAGCTCTTGTTCGGGTCAGCATCTTTTTTTCCGCACGCAAATGCAACAATCTGCGCAACTACGTTTGCACAAAGTTTTGTCTGGCTTGTAGAATCTTCAATTACAACGTCTTTTCCCGTCTGGTTCTGCTGGAACGCAATAAACTGGAGCGGAACAACGTCCGTTCCCTGATGAAGAAGCTGGTAGAAAGAATGCTGTCCGTTCGTTCCAGGTTCGCCGAAAATTACAGGTCCTGTTACATAGTTAATCTTTTCGCCGGCACGGTTTACTGATTTTCCGTTTGATTCCATATCAAGCTGCTGAAGATGTGCAGGGAAACGGCTCAATGCCTGTGAGTACGGAAGAATTGCAGTTGCAGGATATTCCTGTACGTTGCGCTCGTAAATTCCGATAAGAGCGTCAAGCAGCGCAGGATTTTTGCGGATATCTTTGTTAAGCGCAGTCTTGTCTTCTGCTGCAGCACCGTCAAGGAAGTCTGCAAATACTTTAGGGCCGAACGCAAGCGAAAGAACTGCACCGCCTACACCGGAGCAGGAAGAATAACGTCCGCCGATATAGTCGTCCATATAGAATGCCTGCATATAGTCCGGATTGTGTGCAAGAGGACTTGTTTCTGAAGTAACGGCAATCATATGCTTGGAAACATCAAGTCCTGCTTTTTTGATGAAATCCTTTACGAAAGATTCGTTTGTAAGAGTTTCAAGAGTAGTTCCTGATTTTGAAACAAGAATGAAAATCGTATGAGCAAGGTCAAGGGATGCAACTACTGCAGCACCATCATCCGGGTCAACGTTGGAAATAAAATGCGCTTCCATTTTGAAAGTGCCGTTTGCCTTTGCCCAGTTTTCAAGCGCAAGGTACATTGCGCGCGGGCCAAGGTCAGAACCGCCGATACCAATCTGGCAGACCTGTGTATATTTTTCACCTTTTTCGTTTACAAGTTTTCCGCTGTGCACTTTATCTGCAAAATCGGCGATTTTTTTCTGCTCGTTCAAATAAAACTCGCGCTTGTTTACGCCGTCAGCAACAACGTCTTTTCCAAGCTGACCGCGTGTAAGCTGGTGAAGAACCATACGCTTTTCACCTGTGTTTACGACTTCACCGTTATACAACGCTTCAAATTTTTCAAGGAGCTGAGATTCTTCTGCAAGTTCAGAAAGAGTCTTCAAAATCTGCTCATTCACCTGTTTTGCAGCATAATTGTACGTAAGACCTTCTGCCATCGGAACAGAATAGTCCTTTATTCTTTTTGTCGCATCAGCAGAAGAAAGTTCCTCTGCAACAGAAACCATTCCCTTGAGGGACAACAACTTTTTCCAGGATGACAGTGTGTCTGGATTTGCCCAAGTAATCATTTAAAGCCTCGTTATCGTTTTTTTCCGGATATTGAGGAAGTGCTGCTTAACACTTGAAGCGATTACTCAGCACTTCCCATATTCAATGTACAAGTGTATATAATAGTAAATTCTAAAAAAAATGGGTAGTAGGTAGAAAAAATTTTACAAACATACAGTTTGCTCTTATAATTTTTACAGTAAAACATCTTGTTATATGCTTTTCTTTTTCTGATTTATCAGTTTTATTCCCAGGCAAAAAAATAAAAGACATAATTTTACCCCTAAGACGCGGAGGTTCAAAATAATGAAAGCAAAGTCCTTTCTTTTTTCTGTATTTGCAGTCCTGTTAATTTCAATTTCTGTTTCCTGCTCAAGCGACATTTCAGAGCCGCACAAACCGGAGCAGGAAGAAAGTGCATACGGTTCACTTACGATACGCACGCAGGAAAGCGAAGAAAACGGCGCGCGGTATCTTGATACTGCTGAAATTGAAAAAGTAACCGTTACCGTAAGCGGTTACGGAATGAATGACATCATACGTGATGAAGTAGACCTGACCAACGGAAGCGGAAGCGTAACGATAGAAAACATACCTGTAGGGAAAAACCGCGTCGTAACGGTACAGGCAAAAAAGACAATCAGCAATGTCCTTTCTGATATGGACGGAGTTGTTATCCGTGCCGTTACAGACATTTCTGCCGGAAATGAAAATTCTGTTTCCGTAAACTGGAGCTCAACTGCCTGCGGAAACGTATTCTACGAACTTATAAAAACAGCGGAATATGACGTTTATTCCCTTTCAAAAGAAACCGTCGCTTCATATCTTCCTGAAGGCACGCACGCATCACTTACAAATACAGCACTTCTTGCCGAAGACATAAAAAACGGAACTGTAAAAAGTCAGTCTGCCTACATTCTTGAAGGCGGAACGGTAACGTTTTCTACCGGAATTTCAGACAGCGCAATAACTGCGCACGTAAATGATACTGTTTCTTCAAAAATAACGCTTTCATCATCCGGCGAAAATACAATCTCCGGCATTGCGCCCGGAAAATGGACTTTCTACATCATAAAAAACGGCACTATCCTATTCCAGAAAGCAATTTCCATTGAAGAAGCAAAAACCACGGAACTCGGAGAAATAAAGCTTTCCGTTCCTGCTCCGCGCCTTGAAAACTCAAACGGAAATGCCGTTACAAGCCTTTTCGTTCCTCAAGGAAGCACAAAGACATTCTACCTTGCCTGCCGTACTCTCGACGGAGAAACGCCGGCGGATGCAATAATCTACTATACCACAGACGGAAGTACGCCTACGACAGAAAGCAATAAGTACACGGATTCTGGAATTGAAGTAAGTGCAGGAATGACGATAAAAGCATTTGCCGTACAGACAGGCTTCTTTGACTCTGACGTAGTTTCATACGAATTCAGAGCAACGGAACTTGGCTTTATGCATCCGGCTTCTGGAAACTACAGTCCTGTTGAAGAGGCTTCATGGGATTCTGGAACATGGGATTACGGTGCCGTAACTGACGGAAACACGACGACATTTGCACTTTATTCCAAGAACGCAGAAAAAGTTCTTCTTGAAATATACGGTTCTGCTTACGGAGAAGATGCTAAGTATGACTACTGGCTTGTAAAAGATTCAAACGATGTATGGCGTGCAAAAATTTCAGGCGATTTAACAGGAGCAATTTACGCATTCCGCCTTTGGGGACCGAACTGGACATATTCAAGCGACTGGAAAAGGGGTGGAAGCAGCGAAGGATTTATTTCTGACTGCGACTCAAACGGAAACCGCTTCAACCCGAACAAAGTCGTATTTGACCCGTACGCAAAAGAAATTACGCATGACCCTAGCAATAAAGATGCCCTTTTACATTCACCAAGCACAGAAAAACCGTACAATGCACTTTCTACAGGCGAAAATTACAGAAACTACGATTCAGGAAAAATCGCCCCGAAAGGCTACATCATCACCGACAGCACAAGCTACGGAACAAAACCTGAAATTCCTCAGAAAGATGCAATAATCTATGAAGCTCATGTACGCGGAATTACAAACCATTCTTCAAGTACAAGCCTTTCTTCAATTTTAAGCACTTACAGCCAGTTTGCAGATGTTCAGGACATTCCTGCCGAATATCGTGGAACTTACAAAGGTGCTTCATATCTTGTTCCGTATTTGAAAGCACTTGGAATAAATACTATAGAACTTCTTCCTGTTCACGAAACTGATAACGATGCAAACCCGGATGACGGTCCTGGAGGAAACTTCTGGGGCTATATGACATTCGATTATTTTGCCCCGGACAGACGCTATTCTTATGATAAAACTGCCGGTGGTCCTACAAAAGAATTTAAAGAAATGGTAAAGGCTTTCCACGATGCAGGAATGGAAGTCTACCTTGATGTTGTATACAACCATTCAGGCGAAGGAGGACCTTGGAACGGAAAAACAGACAACAACCAGCAGGTTACAGTCGTAAGCATGAGAGGAATTGATAACAGCACTTACTATTCACTTGTTCCTTCCGACAAATCAGCATATTGGGAAACTACAGGATGCGGAAACAACCTTCAGTGCGACAATCCTTATGTAAGGAACTTTATTCTTGATTCCCTTGAATACTGGATTGACGAAATGGGCGTTGACGGATTCCGATTTGACCTTGCAACTGTTCTTGGACGCGAATACAGTTCTTCTAGTTCCAGCTGGGATTACAATCTTAATGCAGAAACAACAGTAAAAATTGCAGAACTCGGAAAAGCAAAAAATGTAGAAATGATTGCAGAAAGCTGGGACTGTGGAAACGGTTCTTATCAAGTAGGAAATTTCCCTGACGGTTGGGCAGGCTGGAACGGCTACTACCGCGACAATATCCGGGGCTTTGTAGGAAACGGTGCAGCCCAGTCTTCAATTTCATACACAGACGGACTTTACGGAACGCTTACCTATTTTGGCGAAAATGAACCTTCGGTAAACTTTGTAGTTGCTCACGACGGTTTTACCCTTGCAGACTTGTGTTCTTATCAAGGAGCAGGAAACGCTTTAAACGGAAAATTAACATGGCCATTCGGTCCTAGCGACGGCGGAAACGGCGATACAAATAATCTTGGAACAGGAACAGATGCCGCCTCAAACAGACAGCGTGCACGAAATTATTTTGCAATGCAGATGTTCAGTGCAGGAATCCCGATGATTGTCTACGGCGACGAATTCGGACGAACGCAGAACGGAAACAACAATCCGTATAACATAGACAGCGTTGCAACATGGAACAATTATTCTATGATTGCAACAGATTCTCCGCACACGGTAAGCACTGGTTCAAACGGAAACGCTGAATGTGGAACTTACACCGATAAATTCGGAAAATTTGCAAACACGGAAGGCAAAAACGGAAACTTTGACTTTGCCCGCTTTGTAATGAACGAAAGGCTGAACAATGAAAGCCTGCGGCAGGTTACAGGAGCTGCATCTCCAATCGAATGGTATTCAACCGCCGGAGTAAAAGGCTGGGCCGACGAAGGATGCACGAAAGCTTTAATGATAAACGGTTCAGGTAAAGTTTCAGGCGGAACATATTACATGATGATTAATATGACAGGCGATTCTGTAACATTTACAATTCCTGCTCCTTCAAGCGGAAAAGAATGGACTCGCATTGTAGACACCGGAAGCTGGGCAGAAGAATACCTGAACTATTGGGAAGAAACGGATACTTCATACAGGCGGGATTCTTCTGACACTTACGGTGTAGGTGCATACACAGTAACAATTTTAAAACAAGTTACAGATACTCCATCATGCTCAACTCCTGTAATAAGCGGAACTTCTCCATTTGATACAAGCACTCAGATTACAATTACTTGTGATACAGATGGTGCAAAAATCTATTACACTGTAGACGACTCAGTTCCGTCAGAAGAAAACGGAAAACTGTACACAGGTGCATTTATTGTTACAGAAAAAACATCTGTAAAGGCAGTTGCTGTTTTAGACGGATATAAAACATCTTCTGTTGCTTCAAAAACATTCTATGTAAAAGGACAGGTTTCAGAATCTTCAAAAAGCGGTGTAATGCTTCAGGGATTTACATGGAACTCTGCACCTCGCGGAACAAGCTGGAATAAAGAAAATCCAAGCCCTTACTGGGGCAAATGGTACGGCATAATGAAAAACAATGCCTCTGCAATTAAAGATACATTTGAATATGTGTGGTTTAATCCGCCGAGCATCTGCGATTCTGCTTCTTCTGAAGGATATGCACCAACAGAACTTAACAATTTGAACAGTTATTACGGAACAGAAGCCGAACTTAAAGAAGTAATTCAGGCAATTCAGCCTGCAAAAGCAATTGCAGACATCGTTGTAAACCACCGTGCAGGTTCAACTTGCTGGGGCGATTTTACAAATCCTTCATGGGGCGTTGAAAAAGGCGTAAAATATCCTGCAATCTGTTCAGATGATGAAGGTTTTGATGCAAGTTCAGGAGATAAAGATCACATGGTTGGAAAGCCTTCTGGTGCTGCTGATACTGGTGCTTCATACAGTGCATACCGCGACCTTGACCACACGAACACCAATGTTCAGGAAGGAATCATCGCATGGATGAATGATGTTCTAAAACCTGCCGGATTTGTAGGCTGGCGATATGATTATGTAAAAGGCTTTGCCGGAAAATATGTTGGAAAATACAATGCCGGCTCAAGTGCACAATTCTCTGTAGGCGAATACTGGCCAACAGCCGGATATAATGCTTCTTCTCCTTCTGCCTGGGGAAATGAAATTAAAAACTGGATAACCTCAACGGAAGAAGAAAGCGGACAGAGATCCCGTGCGTTCGACTTTGCATTAAAAGGTGCAATGAACAGCGTATTCGGCTGGGGAACTACAGCAGGAAGCGGAAATTATGCACTTCTTGCAGATTCATCAAACCTTTACATAAGCCAGCCTTCTGATGCAGTAACATTCATTGACAACCACGACACAGGCTCTAACCAGGGACACTGGGAATTGAACCGGGATAAAATCGGTGCAGGTTACGCCTTGATATTAACTCATCCTGGAGTTCCTTGCGTTTCATGGAGCCATTATTTTACATTTAGCGAAGGCGGAAACGGCGACACAACTTATCCATACAGCGGTTTAGGTGCAGCGCAATCATACATTGCAGGAAACACAGTTTCGGGAACGAACAAAACGCTTAGGGAACACATCTATTACCTTATTCAGCTTAGAAAAGAAATCGGCATTGAATACGATTCTGTACGGACAACGCTGAAAGCAGAAAGTTCCGTTTATGCAGCAGAAATTACCGGCACAAACGGAAGCCTGATTGTTTCTATCGGTGGCTCATACACACCGACTGGCACAGGCTATGACGGAAACAAACCGATTTACGGCGGAACAAATTTCAGAATCTGGCAGAAAGGCGTTGACGGCACTTACGAACATGGCGGAGAAACAACAGTAGAACTTTCGGTAACATACGACTGCAGAAGCGGAAATGCAATGTACTTCACAGGAACATTTACAGAAGCAGAAACATGGACAATTGCCGTAAGAGGAACATGGAGTGTCGGTAATGTTTGGAAAGCAACAGTAACCGTTCCTTCAACCGGAACATTTAATTGGAAAGCATTAAAAGGAACTTACAGTTCTAGTGATACAGTAACAATTAATGGTAACACATGGACTTGGCAGAATGACCCGAACAATTCTTATCCAGAAACAACCTCTGTTACCCAGTTCCCATAATTTTTCCATATAGTAAATAAAACAGGCTGCTCTTCTTAAAGTTTTAAGAGGGTCAGCCTGTTTTTGTTTGAAAGCAGAGAATATAGTTTTAAGGAAGAACTATTATTCAATACTTGTTTAAAAAAAATTTTAATCAAAAATTTTAAAATTTCCAATAACATATCCTGCGAAGAACACACGTAAATATAGTACAATTTACTTGACTATTCTCATAGAGTATTATAAAGTAGGATGTAAAGGGATGTAAAAATTGCGCTATATTGGCAGTAAAGCAAACTTACTTAAGAATATAGAAAATTGTATCTCAACAAACATTCATACAAGACAAAAGACTTTCTGCGATATTTTTAGTGGCACTGGAGTTGTTGCCCGATATTTTAAATCTCAATATGAAATTATCTCAAATGATGTACTTTTCTTTTCATATATTATTCAAAAATCTCTGGTAGAAAATAATTTTATACCAACTTTTGACAAACTCAAGACCACTGTTAACAATCCTTTCGATTATTTAGAAAACACAAGTCTGCCCGATGTAAGCAAATTCGTAGAAGAAAACTATTCTCCATCGGGTAAGGCTGGTAGAATGTATTTTACTTCTGAAAATGCCCGTCGCATTGATTTTATTCGCACAACTATTGAAAAATGGAAAACTGAAAAAAAAATAACTGAAACCGAATATTATTATCTTCTTGCAAGTCTGATTGAAGCCGTACCATCAGTGTCAAACATCACGGGAACATATGGTGCATATCTAAAAAACTGGGACAAGCGTGCATACAAAAAAATTGAGCTTCCTAAATTTGAGATACAAAACAACAAACGTAACAACAAGGCATATAATGAAGATGCCTTTGATTTAGAAAAGCATATATCAGGTGACATTCTTTACATTGATCCTCCCTATAATTCAAGACAGTATGCGCCGAATTATCATGTTTTGGAAACAATCGCTCGATACGACAATCCTGTTTTAACAGGTGTGACAGGAATGAGACCTTATACCGACCAGAAATCTGTATTTTGCTCAAAACATGAAGTAAATGATGCTTTTGAGCAACTTATCCGCAATGCAGACTTTGCACATATTGTCCTTAGTTACAGTTCAATGGGTCTAATGGATTCGGATTTTATTGAAAAAACTTTAAAAGATAACGGCATAGCTTCAACATACTCGTTACAGAAGATTCCGTATCGCAAGTATAAGAGCAAAATTTACAATGAAAACGAAGTATTCGAATATTTATTTTACATTCAGAAAAAAGCACAAAACAATGTTTATGTCTTACCTGAAGAAAAAACACTTTACATCGCGAGCCCGACAGTCAGTTACGGCTTAAATGAAAGAAATCAGAAGTACATCAAAAGTCCTCTTAATTATGTTGGCGGTAAGTATAAATTACTCCCCCAACTTATGCCACTTCTACCAAAGAATATAAATACTTTTGTTGATTTATTCTGCGGGGGTGGAAATGTAGGCATAAATGCAGATTGCAAAAAACTTATCTTCAATGACATAAATACAATCCTTATGGAAATGTTTAAAGCTTTTTCTTTTATGAAACTTGAAGATTTGCTCGAACAAATTGATGAAACAATTGAAAAATGGAATCTTTCTATGACTAATGAAAATGCCTTTATTGTTTTTCGAGAGCATTACAACAAAAACAGAAATCCGATAGATTTGTATGTTCTTTCCTGTTTTTCTTTCAATTATCAGTTCCGTTTCAATAACAAACATGAATACAACAATCCCTTTGGGCGAAACAGAAGCCACTATTCTGATACAATGAAAGCAAATCTTATTCGATTTGTACAGAAAGTACAGCTTGCATCCGCCGATTTCGTGTCGTATGACTTTACTAAATTTCCGATTGATAATTTAACAATAAATGATTTTGTATACTGTGACCCACCATATTTAATTACAACAGGTTCATATAATGACGGAAATAGAGGTTTTAAAAACTGGACAGAAGAATCTGATAAAACATTATATACCTTGCTCGATAAATTGAATGAAAATGGGATTCGTTTTGCTCTTTCAAATGTATTTACACATAAAGGAGAACGCAACGATATTTTAATTAACTGGGCGAATAAATACGCAGTACATCATTTGCAAAATGATTATTCTAATTCAAGTTACAATACAGAACGATCGGGAAGCGATGAAGTACTTATCACAAATTATATGTTGGAGGGTGAAAAATGATTGATATTTTGAATGTACCGACAAAAGAAACCCGTACGTTTGGCTGGGTTCAAGATTCAAGTAGTATAGACAATTTGTGTAATGTCGTTGCGCTTTTTGATTCTGAAAGTAATTTTCATAAAAAACTAGTCGATGAAATTGTACCATGTATTGTTTTAGAAAATGATGGTCAAAAAGAAATGCTAGATGCGTTGAATGCAAAACCACTCGCTCTCAAATACAAGCTACTGACCGGTACGTCTTTCACTCCGCGTTCTGCTTCCCGTTGCAACGGCATTGTTCAAGCGGCTGTAAAAGGACAGAAACGACCATTTATCGTAGATTGGGCAGCGGATAATTTTGTAAGATGGGCACATGCAATCGATTTCATCAAATACAATTATTCGGACGACACTTTTTCGATTACAAAAAAAGGGTTGGCATTTACAAAATCATCTGGAACAGAAAGAGAAAATTTGCTGATAAATGCAATTCTTTCTTATCCACCTGCATTTCGCATTTTGTCATTACTCTCAAATCCAGACAAACCTCTTACAAAATTTGAGCTTGGTGAAAAACTCGGTTTTACAGGAGAAGAAGGATTTATCTGCTATCCTATCAGAAGCATTGTCGCAGCTCTTGCTGAGACATCCGATAAAGACGAACGCTCAAAAATTCGCTCAGATTGGGAAAGTTCCTCTGACAAATATGCGAGAACGATTGCACAGTGGTTGAGGCATCTTAATTTGGTAAAAATCTGTAAAAAAAATGTTACAGTTGAATACGGTCATGAACTGTTCTCAGAATCGCTTAGCGCATTTTGTATAACGCCGAAAGGTGAACGTGTATTGCGTAATATTAACGGAAACAGTAAACATTCAAAAATTGAAAAAATTGTCTCCTATGAAATGTTCGCTACAAAAGGAAGCGATCGAGAGTACCTTCGCCTGCGTCGTTCATTAATTCTAAAAGCGATTGTCGAAAGTAAAAGTAAGGCTACATTTGAACACTTGCAAGAAGCATTAAATGCAAACGGTTTAAAAGAATCAATTGAAACAATAAAAGATGATATTTCAGGATTTATAAATCTTGGCTTGAATATTGAAATCTATTCGGATTCTGTCGAACTTACAGATTCAATTGCAGATTTTTCGATACCCATGTACAAGGATTTTACAAACAAATCTGAACTTTCAAAAGAAAAAGATGAAATTCGTAAACAATTAAAAACGCTTCCACATGATTATCTTTCGCTTATGGATTTAGCAGTTGATTCTACACAGAACCGTCTGTTTGAAATACGGGCAATGGATTTATTTTTAAATGAGTGCGGATTTTATGGTCGTCATTTGGGCGGAGCGAATAAACCTGATGGCGTTTTATACACAGACGAATCAAACGACGAAAACTATGGAATTATCGTTGATATGAAAGCGTATTCAGGTGGCTACAATCTTCCAATCGGACAACAAGACGAGATGAAACGATATATCAGCAATAACCAAAAGCGCGATGAAAAAATTAATCCAACAAAGTGGTGGTCTGAATTCCCCGACTATCTCAAAAATCATTATTTCATGTTCGTTTCGGGAAGTTTTAAAGGTGATATGGCTGAAAAACTTCATAAAATCTATCTTGAAACAAAAGTTAGTGGAACGGCAATGCCAATTGTTACAGCGTTGCTTGTTGCAGATAAAATAAAGAGTAGAGAAATGTCTTTGCAGGACTTTGAAAAGGGCATTTGTAATACTGAATATCGAGGTTGATTATGTCAGATTTAATTTTCATAAATGTTTACTTTATAATGGTGAAAACTTGCTTTCAAAATCTGATTGCGAGAAAATTGTTTCGTATTCAAAAAATTTAGAAAAGAATATATTTAAATATAGAAATATGCCACATGTAATATATACGAGTATTGATGAAACAAATCATTGTATGTGGATATACCTGAAGTCTGGGAATTCACTTCCTTATGATGATACAGTTATCGATGTTGAAACAAATGAAAAAATTACTAATCCAAGACAAATTACACAAGTAGAATTACGGCACCAATATTTTGCTTTGTATGATTATGTTAAACAAGCTTTATATTTGTCAACCTTAAAAAGTATTGGCATTTTAACAAATTTCTTTTCGAAAGTTATTGGTGAGGAAAATGTTACCATTAAGAAGCTTTTGAAAAATTTTAATGATGTATTAAAATCTTTTAAAAGCATAAAATCTATTCGCTTAGTTGCCACGAACGGACTTTTTACGCAAACAAACAGTCTTTTTCAAGGTGTAACTGATGCCTTTGGTCTAGGTATTCCGGGGCAGTATAAAATCGATGTTGATTTTGGATATGCTTCCCTCACAGAACATGCCACCAGAAAACTTCGAGAAATCAATCAAAAATGCTTAGCTGGTGAAATAGATACTTTTATTTGTGTTGGCAGAGATGATACAGGATTGGATGGTGTTTTTAACATGGATACTTTTACAAACTCTATTAAAATAAAAGTTGCCCATGACGAAAAAGGAATGTTTCAGGATCTTGAAGTAAAACAAGAACTTATAAAGCAATTAGGAATTAGAAATGCATAAATGGGACAAATTTTTTGCAATAATTATTTTTATCATTGTAGGATTGCTCTCATATATCCTTAAAATACATATTACTGAGCAATTAACAAGTGATTTATTAACTGTTGCATCCATTATATTAGGATTTACATTAACAAGTATTTCAACTCTCATCGGACAAGATTTTACCAAAAAATTGCGAAATGAAATTGATTTTAATACTGTCAGAAGACAAACTCAATTACAAACATTATCTTTTTATTACAAAAATTCTTTTTTGTTAGGGATAATCATTATTATAAGCCTTGTTGTTATTCGCTTTATACCATCAAATCGTTTATTCAAGAAATTTTTTGATTCTTTTATTTTTGGACTAAATGCAGACAATCTTTATATTTCATATCAGTTAATAAGAATATTGATTCGAAGTTTATAATAAGCCTCAGATTTAGACACGGAGGAGAAAAAATAACGAATTTGTGC
>SAMEA3663010__coassemble_186_pt1 | contig 29817 bp, 19 predicted proteins | sample SAMEA3663010__metabat2_high_PE_013 | metagenome-assembled genome bin SAMEA3663010 (sample SAMEA3663010) | pig gut metagenome | biome: pig gut; feature: pig-associated habitat; material: faeces | place: France | collected 2012 | reverse complement strand
ATTTTTCTTTTCGGAATTATTGACGATATAAAAAATCTCCGTGCAATATTCAAACTGTTAATTCAGCTTGTTGCGTGTGCTTCCGTTGTGCTCGGCGGCTACCGTTTCCGTCAGATATTCGGTTTTGTCCTTCCTAAATACGCGGGAATGGCACTTACATTCTGCTGGATTTTGGGTATCGTAAACGCATACAACCTTATTGACGGAATGGACGGTTTGTGCGGAACTCTAAGCCTTACTGCCCTTGTTGCCGCCGGGCTGCTTCTTCGGGGTTCGTTCTGGGAAGGTACTGCAATTTGTTTTGTGCTGGCGGCTTCCATTGCAGGATTTCTTGTTTATAATCTTCCTGTACCGAATGCAAAAATTTTTCTTGGTGACGGCGGAAGCCAGTTTCTTGGCTTTATGATTGCAACGATTCCGCTGTATTCAACGTCTGCGCGCCTTGAATACAATAAATTCTTTATGATGCTTGTTCTTGTGTCTTTCCCGATGATGGATACGATTGCAGCAATCTGGCGGCGTCTTCGCGACCACCGTCCGATTATGAGTCCGGATAAGTATCATCTTCATCATAAGCTTCTGAATATCGGTTTTAACAAAGTGCAGGCGCTTTTTATTGTTGCACTTATACAGATTTTGCTGTGCGCAGTCGTTGTGTTTGCTTCATATCAGCGTCAGAAAATTGCAACATCAATTCTTGTTTGTGCATATATTTTTATGATATGCCTTTTCAGTGCAATTCACTATGTAAACAAGGCTGTTACGCGTCGCATTCTTGACAGAGACCGGGAACTTCGTAAATAAAACCTGCCGTTCGTTCCGGGACTGTCTATGAACGTCCGGTTTTGTGGGATTTTTTTTAAGTATTTGCATAGTTTGCCGTAAAATGGTTTAATTCACTTGTATTATGAACAATAAAACCGCTTTTACAGACGGAATGCGTGACGGTGTTCCTGTCGGTCTTGGATATTTTGCAGTATCTTTTTCGCTTGGAATTACAGCCGGGAATGCAGGTCTTACTCCGTTCCAGGGCTTTTTGGCAAGCCTTCTTACAAACGCTTCTGCCGGAGAATATGCCGGTTTTACAGTCATTGCATCGGGTGCACCCTATGTAGAAATGGCTCTTGTCATTCTTGTTGCAAACGCGCGCTACCTTCTTATGAGCTTTGCGATGAGCCAGCGCCTTTCTCCAAACCTTTCGCTTTTCCACCGGATTTGCATGGGCTTTGACATAACGGACGAACTTTTTGCCATTGCGATGAGCCGTCCTGGTTATTTAAATCCGTTCTATACGTACGGGGCTGTCCTTACGGCAGCGCCATGCTGGGCAGTTGGTACTGCGCTTGGAATAGCAGCCGGAAACGTAATGCCGCTTCGTGCAGTGAGCGCGCTCAGCGTTGCGCTTTACGGAATGTTTCTTGCAGTTATTATTCCGCCGTGCAGAAAAAGCCGCATTGTTGCCGGTACGGTTGCGGTGTGCTTTGCGCTTAGTTTTGCGCTATCAGTCATTCCGTGCTTTTCAGGCATTTCTGAAGGAACGCGGACGATTGTCCTTACTGTTTTAATTTCTTCTGCCGCTGCGCTTTTATTCCCTGTATGCACTGAATGTGAGGGAGATAATAAAAACTCTGCCTGAAATGGCGTCAGAGTTTTTATTTACAAGTTCGCGTTGCGAACTTTCTTATCAACTGCTGTTCTTCATTACATTACAGAACAGCATAAAAAGTCAATGAGAAAATTGATATTTTCTCATTGACTTTTTATGGGAGGACAGGATGAGCGGTAATGTATATGTGTATATTGCTGTTATGGCCGGAGTATCGTTTGTAATCAGGGTACTGCCGCTTACGCTTCTTAGAAAGCAGCTTAAAAACCGCTTTCTGAAGTCGTTTTTGTATTATATTCCGTATGTAACGCTTTCGGTTATGACGTTTCCTGCAATTTTGCACGCAACGCAGAGTACCGTAAGCGCGGCGGCTGCCCTTTTTGTGGGGATAATAGCCGCCTGGTTCGGCGCAGGACTTTTTCCTGTTTCTGCCGCCTGCTGCCTTACCGTTTTTTTACTGGAACTGTTCCTTTAGCCGCTGTCTAGTCTGCCAGGTACAGGACGACAAGCGTTCTGTCTCCGTCAAGAAGCGTAAGTTCCGGACCGGAAATGCGGTATGAAGTTACGTTTTCCAGAAGCTTAAAGAACGTCATTTCCTGCGTCATAAGTTCTTTTGGTCCTGCCATTTTTGTAGAAGCAATATTTTCAAAGGAAATTGTCCTGTCCTTTTCAGAAAGCTGCATTGTACACGACCAGGAATTTACGCCGGAAAAACCTTTTGCCTTGCCGTCACCAATCGTGATTGTCGGCGGATTTTCGCCTGCTGCCGTAACGACGGCGTTTCCCGTATTCAAAAGCCGCGTCGTCCAGCTTGTACTGTTAAGCGTAACCCTGCTGAATACAGCCTTGAACGAGCCGCCGTCTTTTTTTCCGCCTGTGAGGACAAGCGTATTCTCCTTTGATACAGCCGCTTTTTCTGCGCCGGAAAGGATTTCCAAAAAATTACGCTCGAACATACTGTGCGCCGTATCTGCTCCCATCATAGTCATTGCACCTACCTGCGCCGAGAACGTTCCGCCTTCTGTTTTTGCCGTTCCGTTGTAGCGGTTTACGCCTGCCTTTCCGTAGACGGCATATTCGTTCTTCCCTGTGATGTCTGCGCTGAAAGACGCGTATGTGTCCGAAGGAATTTCAACTTTCGTGCCGTTGATTTCGGCTTCTGTAAAAATCCAGTCACCGGAAATCTGCTTTGTTCCGCATCCTGTAAGAACAGCCGTCATTGTCATTGCAGCTGCCATAATAAAAACGTATTTTTTCATTTGCATTTCCGTTCCTTAAAAAAAGATTAAGCCGCCGCTGAAAATTCAGTTTTTTAAGGCAGCTATATATAAAACTACGGAACAAAAACGCAATAGTCAAGGTTTTCATTTACAAATTACAATCATGCTGTATACTTTTTATAAAATACAGACAGACTAAACTGTTTCTGTTTTAGGAAAGATTTTATGGAAAGAAGTAAGAATGTTTTTTGCAAGGGAAGAGAGAAGTCCGGCGTTTTTAATTCCGTTAAAAGTCAGATTGACTCTGGAGGAACGTGTCCGCAGCTTATAATTTTCTTTTCTGATATAGAGAATTTCTCATATTATGCGGCTGAACTGAAAAAGGCGTATCCGTCTGCCGTTACTATCGGTTCTACGACGTATACTGTTTTTTCTTCTGCCGGTTATGCGCACGAAGGGCTTTCTGTAATGGCGGTGTATTCTAGAATTTCGTGCACGTGCGGAATTCTTCTGGAAATAGCGAGCCATCCGCTGAAATATGCGGAAAACGTGCGCACCGCCTTTAATGCGCTTGGAAAGCCGGAAAATACGTGCTGCCTTGAATTTACTACGGCGTTTTCAAAAGGTGAGGAACTTGTCCTTGATACGTTTAAGTCTGTCCTTGAAAATACAGGCGTTTCTGTTTTTGGCGGTTCTGCCGGCTCAAACCTTCCGGGAATACTTACGTTCGTTTCATTAAACGGTGAAGTCTTTGAAGATGCTTCTGTGTTCGTGTTCATTCATAATGAAAACGGACGGATTGCCGTCTACCGCGAAAATATCTTCCGTCCTACGGCTTCGTATGTTACGGCAACGGACGTATACCCGGAAGAACGCATCGTGTATGAATATGACGGTGAGCCTGCCGCAAAAGTTATTGCCGAAAAACTGGGAGTTTCTGATTCAAAACTTCAGGAAGTGATTTCACTTTACCCGATGGGCAGGCTTTCTGGCGCAGACGTATATATTTCCGACTGCGATACAATCAATTCTGACGGTTCTATATCGTATTTTTCCCGGATTTACAATTTTGCAAAACTTGCGCTTCTTGAAGTAGATGACATTGACCGTGTATGGAGCGAAACAAAATCTGTCCTTAGTTCACAAATTCCTTTTCCTTCTTTTACACTTGCGGTAAACTGTGCATCACGTACAAAATATTTTGAAAACATAAATCGTTTTGATGATTTTGTGCGCGTTCTTAGCAGTAATTTCGGCAGTTTTGCCGGCGTTTCCGGCTACGGAGAGCAGCTGGATTTTGTGCATCTGAATCAGACTCTGATTCTTGCCTGCTTTGAATAGAAAAACAGCAGAACTTTCAAGGGAATTTTTTATGGCACGGTTTAACAACGGACTGATTTTTACTACTGATTCTTGTATCGGCTGCAACAGGTGCATTTCCGAATGTTCTGCTGCCGGCGCAAATGTTTCCATCGTAAAGGACGGAGTCGCGCGCAGCTACGTTAATTCAACGAAATGCAATCACTGCGGAAAATGTATCAGTGTCTGTACGCACGGCGCGCGCAAATACCTTGACGATACCGAACTTTTCTTTGCGGAATTAAGTTCGGGAAGGAATATTTCCCTTCTGGTAGATCCATCCTTTTTCATTATATACGGCGACAAAGCGCCCGGAATTCTTGGCTACGTAAAGTCACTTGGCGTAAATCATGTTTATAACGTTTCGTTCGGGGCAGAAATTTCAATCTGGGCGCAGATGAACTATCTTGTTTCTCATCAGGACGAACCTGCACAGAAGCGCGCGTTTATTTCTGCGGACTGTCCTGCCGTCGTAAAATCGATTGAACTTTATTACCCGGAACTTCTTGACCGGCTTATTCCCGTAAAGTCGCCGCTTTTGTGTACTTCTACCTATATCCGTACGTATCTTAATGACAGTACCGCCCTTGCGTACCTTGGACCGTGCGTTGCCGCAAAAGACGAAGTAGAAGACTCTTCGGACTCGGATAAAGTTCAGTACAACCTTACTTACCTTCACTTTATGGAATTCCTTAAGGACATTGATTTTTCTAAATTCAGTGCAGAAGCTGAACTTGAAGGAAGCGGCATAGGAAAACTGATTTCCGTGCGCGGAGCAGTAATAAACTGCCTGTCGTCTTATTTTCCGCGCGAAAAACTCTTTTTTCAGTATCAGGGAATGAACTCACGCACGATGCGTATGATTTCTATCTATACTGACAAAAACTATGCAGGAAACGTTCCGCTTTTTGTGGACATTGCTTCTTGTGAATTTGGCTGTCAGGAAGGCCCGGGCGTAGAAAAATCGGAGGAGCCGTTTTCAACAGTCTATGCTAAATTTATAGAAATTTACAATCGCTTTCTGAAAAATGCCGGCGACATAGATGACTATAAGCAGAACAGGGAACGGCTTAATTCACGCTTTCAAAATCTTAAGCCTGAGGATTTTTCGCGTACTTTTACTGACAGGTTTATGCAGTCCTATAAAATTCCTGACGCTACGATTGAAGAAATATTTTCTTCTATGCTCAAGGACACTCCTGAAAAACGGCACGTGGACTGCCGTTCCTGCGGCTACAATTCGTGCGTAGATATGGCATATGCCATTGCCTACGGCTACAACCGCAAGGAAAACTGCATTCACTATATGAACGAAGAAATGGTGCACCGCCTTAACACTGATTCTCTTACCGGCATTCCTAACAGGAACGCATTTGTGCGCGACGTTTCAAGGCTTATAAAGCAAAATCCCGACAAACGCTACGCAATCTGTTCTGGAGACATAAATAATTTTAAGGTAATTGACGATATTGCCGGCATAGAAACAGGCGACAAAGTGCTTTGTTTCATTGCAGACACGCTTAAAAAAGCCGTAGGGAAGAACGGCTGCATCGCACATTTTTCCGGCGGAAATTTTGCAATATGCTTTGAGTACGTTTCTGAATATATGCGGAATATCTACGGAATTACATATTTTGACTGCCGTCCGCTCGGGGTAGAAATGCCTGTTACGATGCGCTTCGGAATTTACGTACAGCACAATTCGTCCGAGTCAGTTCAGACGATGATAAATTACGCGACAATTTCTATGGACAAGAACCGCTCTTCCCAGAAAAATACGTTTACGATTTTCACAAACGAATTCCGCGAACAGATGATTCACAATGCGGAAATCACTTCACAAATGGAAAAGGCGATTGACAACAATGAATTCGTCCTGTATTTCCAGCCGCAGTATAATTCCGCTACAAAAAAAATCGTAGGTGCAGAATCTCTTTGCCGCTGGATAAAGCGCAACGGTACTGTCATCAGCCCGAAAGACTTTATACCGATTTCGGAAAACAACGGTTATATCCGCGTACTTGACCGCATAATCTGGGAAAAGGCATTTGAAATGATGAGCCAGTGGATTGAGCGCGGTATTAACACTGTTCCGATTTCCGTAAACATTTCGCGCGGAAGCCTTGAGTCCGATACTCTCATTTACGTAATCGAACAGCTCAAGAATAAATATAATGTTCCTGCTGACCTCATTCATTTTGAAATAACGGAAAGTGCCTACAGCGGCGAACAGGACAAGCTGATTGAGCGTATAGAAAAAATCCGCGAACTTGGTTTTAAAATTGCAATGGACGATTTTGGAAGCGGCTATTCTTCCCTGAACATTCTGAAAGACCTTCCGATAGACATTCTAAAGCTTGATATGGGCTTTATGCGGCGAAGCAAAAATACAGATAAAGGGCAGATTGTCATAGAATCCGTAGTCGGTCTTGCCAAAAAACTGAATTTCATTATTGTTGCCGAAGGTGTTGAAACGCAGGAACAGGCTGATTTTCTGCGCGAAACAGGCTGTGATATAATTCAGGGCTATCTTTATTCAAAACCTGTTGCAGAACCGCAGTTTCTTGAACTTATAAAAAATAACTGACGGTAAAAAGCCTGTTCTTGCGGACGGGATTTTTTTTACGAAGCGGCAAATGCATAAAAAAAGGCGGCTTCCGAGTTGCCCCAGAAGCCGCCCGTCCGTTTTCACGGACAATCGGAGAGAGTTTATCAGCTTTTTTCAAGCTGAGATTACTATATTCTATGATAAAAAATATGTCAACAGTGTTTTTTATTTTTTTTATAAAAAATAAAAAGAAACGTCGAAAAAAACACTTAACTTTTTCATAAAAAACGCCGATACTAGTAACAGGCATTTCTAAAAATACTTTTAGGGATATATATCAATATGGAGATGAAAAAAATGAATAAAGACGAATTCTGTACTTTTTTGCGTAGCATTCCAAAAGCGGAGGTTCATCTTCATATAGAAGCAGTTCCTACTATAGAAACGCTCAGGACTCTGCATAAAAAGCGTTTCGGTACAGAACTTTCTGACGATGCTGTTTCAGAACTTTTTTCATACGACGATTTGAACGGCTTTATCCAGTCTTTTTTGAAAGTTCAGGATATGTTCACCTCCGCTGATGATTTTACTTATGTATTTGACGACCTTGCAAAATACCTTGTTGATAATAACGTCGTTTACTGCGAAGCATTCTTTGCGCCAAGCGCATTTTTGAAAAAAGGATTTGCCTATCCTGATATGACTGCGGTTTTTTCCAGAAAAATTGCAGAAATCAAGCAGAAATACGGAATTACGGTAAAACTTCTTCTTGACGTTTCGCGTACTTTCGGCTGCGATAACGCAATGAAAAATTACAATCTTCTTGACGAATATCCGTGCAGCGACGTTATAGGAATAGGTCTTGGCGGAGCAGAATCAAAAGGTCCGTGCAGGGATTTTGTTCCTGTTTTTGAAAAAGCCCTTAAGGACGGACGCCACGCCGTTGCTCACGCTGGCGAAGACGTAGGACCGGAGTCAATCTGGGATGCGGTAAATCTTCTTCATACGGAGCGTATAGGACACGGAATTACTGCAATTCAGGACGACAAGCTTATGGACTCCTTAAAGCAGTCACAAATTCCGCTTGAAGTCTGCGTTACAAGCAACGTATTTACCAAAAAATACGTTAAGTCCGTTGCAGAACATCCTATCCGCGCATTCTACGACAGGGGACTTTTTGTAACTGTAAATACAGACGATCCTGTTTTCTTTAAGACTGACTTAATCGAAGAATACTGGCGGCTTTACAGCGAATGTCATTTTACGCTTGCAGAAATTAAGCAGCTGATAAAGAACAGTTTTAATGCGCTTTTTATCAGCGCGGAAGAAAAAGCTGCGTTCTGCGCACAGGTTGAAAAGGCATTCTGTAAAGCCGGCATTTAATTTATTCTATGACTGAGCTTGAAAAATACTACAGTAAATTTAAGGAAGACCACCGCCTTACAACCCGTCACGGAATGGTAGAATTCACGACTTCAATGAAATATATTCATCAGGCTCTTGAAGGAAGGCAAAATCCTAAAATTCTTGACGTAGGAGCAGGAACGGGGCGTTATTCAATTGCGCTTTCACGCGAAGGCTATGACGTAACTGCCGTTGAACTTGTAAAACATAATCTTGACATCCTGCGTTCTAAGCACGAAAACGTAAAGACCTGGCAGGGAAATGCCTTAAACCTTCATTTTCTTGACGACAATACTTTTGACGTAACGATACTTTTCGGGCCGCTGTATCACCTTTTAACAAAAGAGGAAAAAATACAGGCGCTTTTAGAAGCAAAGCGCGTAACAAAGCAGGGCGGCATTATTCTTGCGGCGTACATAATGAATGAATATGCAGTGATTTCCTATTGTTTCGGCGAAAATAAAATGAAGGAATGTATGCAGGAAAGCCGCCTTTCAGATGATTTTCATACAGTTACTGCTCCGGACGATTTGTACAGCTATCTGCGCCTTGAAGATATTGATGAACTTCGGAGAAGCGCCGCTCTTGAACGCATAAAACTGTTCGCCCAGGACGGAGCATCTGATTATATGCGGCGCGCCCTTAATGCAATGGACGAAGAAACGTTCAGTTATTTCATTCAATATCATCTTGCAACCTGCGAACGCCCGGAACTTCTGGGCGCATCTTCCCATGTAGTAGATATTCTTCGCAAAGCATAAGTTAACCTCTAAAAATTGCAAATTTTAGAGGTAAATTTGAAACTATAACTTTTTCCGATTGTTAAAATATCCTCTTCTGTATATATTTATTGCATTATGGATATAAAATGGATTGTTCTTATCGTTGCGGTGGTTATGTACCTGCTTGTTATTTTAAAGCAGGATAAAAAAGTCTGGTTTACAACAGGTGCGGCGCTGCTTCTTGTTGCACTCGGTACTGTTCTCCCAGGCGCAATATTCAATGACGGAAACGGCGGCGCTTCGGAAACAGGGCGGCTTTTTGCCGTTACCCATTCTCTTGGAACGCTCATAAACTGGAACGTTCTTATGATTTATATTGGCAGTATGATAATTGCCGCCCTTTTTATATATTCAAAAGTGCCGGCCCGCATTGCAGACAGTATCGTAGAAAAATCACCAGGTTCCGGAATTGCAATTATTATGATTCTTGCGATGACAGGCATCATTTCAATCTTTGTAGAAAACGTTGCAACAGTCCTTGTAATGGCGCCGATTGCGCTTGCCCTTTCAAAAAAACTTAAGCTGAATCCAACGTATTTTCTTGCAGGACTTGCCGTAATGTCAAACCTTGAAGGAACGGCAACTCTTGTTGGCGATCCGCCGTCAATGATTTTTGCAAGTTTTGCAGGCTACACGTTCAATGACTTTTTCTTTTACGGCGGTAGAATTTCAATCTTCTTTTTTGTTCAGACAGGACTTATTGCCGGGTGCATTTTTTTCTATATGTATTTTAGGAATGCAAGGGAAAAGACAGCTGTAGACAGGACGAAAGTCGTTTCTTTTGTACCGGCAGTTCTTCTTGTTGCAATGATTGCCGGTCTTGCCCTCCTTTCGTTCCTTCATTTTGACTGGCAGTACGGTTCCGGCGTATACGTTATGGTTCTTGGCATTATCGGAATTGTCTGGTACGTTTTGAGCCAGAAAAAATCAGGTGAGGAAGTGCGCACCCTTATAAAGGAACTTGACTGGGAAACTATTTTCTTCCTGTGCGGAATTTTTGTTGTAGTCGGTGCAATTTCAGAAACAGGACTTTTAAAGGAATTTGCAGCATTTCTTGCTGACGTTACGGGCGGAAACAAGTTTTTCGGTTTTGTCCTCATTCTTCTTGTTTCAATTTTAATTTCCGGCTTTGTAGACAACGTTCCGTACATCATCGTTATGCTTCCTGTTGCCGCTGACCTTGCACTCAATCTTGGAATTCACAAGGAACTTTATATGTTCGCGCTGCTTATAGGCTCCTGCCTTGGCGGAAACCTTACTCCGTTCGGTGCATCTGCAAATGTGGTTGCGATGGGGATTCTAAAAAAAGAAGGTTATCCGATTTCGTTTAAAGGATGGCTTAAAATCGGCGCACCATTTACTTTTGTTACGACTTTAAGTGCCGCGCTCTTTTTATGGTTCGTGTGGAAATAATTAAGGATTTGTTTTAAACCATTAAAAATCTGGAAGGTAAAAAAAATGGCAAAAAGAATTTATTGCGGTAATTTAAGTTTTGGTACGACGGAAGAAGTATTGAAAGGTGCGTTTGAGTCTTTTGGCGAAGTAATTTCTGTAAAAATAATTACTGATCGTGAAACGCAGAAATCAAAAGGCTTTGGTTTTGTAGAAATGAGCGATGACGACAAGGCGTTTGAGGCAATCAGGGCGATGAACGGAAAAGACCTTGAAGGAAGGAAAATCCGCGTAAGCGTTGCGGAAGAGCGTGAAAGAAATCCGCGCTTTAATCGCGACCGCAGACTCTAGCATCAATGACTTACGGCAATTTGACGGGAAGTGCTATCGCTTCAAGTGTTAATCAGCACTTTCCTGGCAAAGCATTACTACATTAGGAACGTCCGGCTTTGTTTCTTTCTTAAAAAGATATTTGAGAGGGTGGATGTCAAACGAGTTCGGCGCCCATCCGCCTACTGCATTTAAATCAATTACGTTAAGGCTTACCGGGTGCTGAACAGGAAGAATTACAGCTTCGTCTAAAAGCAGCTGTTCCGCCTGTCCTAAAAGCGTGCTGTGCTTTTCATTTGTGTAAAGCGCCGCTTCATTTAAAAGCGCATCAAATTCTGGATTGTTCCAGTTTGTAACGTTCAAAGTTGAATTTCCGCGGAAAAGTTCCAGAAATGCAAGGGGATCTGCAAAATCGCCAATCCAGGTGTAGGAAAAAAGGTCTGCGTCCGTGTCCGGGATGGAATGAAGGTATTTGTCCGCAGGAATTTCTACTGTCCGCAGGGAAACGCCGAGTTTTTTCCAGGCTTCTTTCAATAGCGCGGCTTTTTTCTGCATATATTCGCTTTCTGTAACTGCCATAACTATTTCAAGCAGCTCGCCGTCAGGAATTCCGGCATTGCGGCGCGCAATTTTCATTAAGGAAGAAGCTTCTTCGCCGTCGGTGTAGGTGTAGCCGCGCACGGAAGGGTAGTTTCCTATAGGGTAGACAAGCGTTGAAGCCTGAACGAAAGTGTTTTCGCGGAGGCTGTCCCACGGCGCGGCTTCTAGGAGTGCCTGACGGAATTCCGCATTGCTCCAGATGTTTCCGCGCATTTTGAAAAACATATATTCCGTTGCAAATTCTGCCGTAACATGAACGGCATCTTTTGAAATCGTCCTTGAAAGGTTTACTGCGCCCGATACCCAGTCAGAAAGTCCCGTGTTAAATGCAAAGGCATTTTCGTCCGCATCGTCGCAGAAACGGAACGTTATCCTGTCAAGTTTTGTGTTTTCCTTGTCATAATAATGTTCGTTTTTTTCAAGAACCGCCTGATTTTCGTTTATTTCAGAAAGGACGAACGGTCCGGAAAAGACGTTTTCTTCCGTTCCTGTAACTGCAAAAGATGCCATACAAAGAAGGCGCGGAAGATGTGATGCCGGCGTCGTAAGGTGAATTGAAAGGGTGTGTTCGTCAAGGTCATAGATTGCAACGTTTTCTTCGCTTCCGTTTCCAGTCCTGAAGTCAGAAGCGCCTTTTATAATGTCAAAAAGGGATGCATACGGCGCGCCCGGTGTACGAAGCAGTTTAAGCCAGGATTTTTTTACGCTTTCTGCTGTAACTGGCGTACCGTCGCTGAAAAACGCATCTTCGCGAAGCGTAAAAGTCCACCGCTTGCTGTCGCGCGAAATTTTATAGGAAACGGCAATCGCATACTGCGGTTCAAGCGTAACGGGGTCATAGGAAAAAAGCCCCTCGAAAAGCCCGGAAAGAATCTGCGCTTCGGAATTGTACGAGGCAGTATGCGGATTTAAGTTATAGGAATGTACAGGCGCTGTAACCGTAAGAACCTGCTTCTGCTTGGGAACGTCAGCCTTCGGATTTTCTTCCTGTACGGCATCCTGTGAATGAACTTTAAAAGCGCATAAAACAAGAAGAAGAAAGGCTTTCTGCGCAGTTTTTTTTAGAATTTTACTATTCATCTTTTATCCCGAGTTTTTTCATCTGGTTTATTTCTTCAATGTAGGCAACGTATTCCGCCCGTTTTTTGTTTGCCTTTACGATGGCGTTGTTTACCGTTACCAGATCTATTTTAAGTCCCTTGATTTTTGAGCGGTTCTGGGGCGGTACTGTCGATTTAAAATAGTCGTCAGCGGCAGTAAGAAGCGCAAGCGTTTCCTTGTTGTCGGAAATCTGCTTGTTTACGAACTGAAGGATTGCGTCTTCCGCAGACGAAGCAATTTTCTTGTATTCAGGGCTTGCGGCATTTCCGATTACGCCAAGGAAATGTGATTTCCGTTCAATTCCGGATATGAAAAACGCAATGTCTACGTCGCGCGGAACTTTTGTCATTTTCTGCTTGTCTTCTATTAAAAAGCGGTAGATAATCGGTTTTTCCCTCATATTAAACGCCTTTCTCAAAAAACGCTTTATTCTGTTCATAAGCGTATTTTTTGTGCCTTCCAAAATCTTGCAGTTTTCGGAAAGTTTTTCTGCGATGAGGCTGTAAGTTGGAGAAAGCGTTGAAAGTATGTGGATTGTATCAAGAATAGCGCCCTTTGTGTTTACTGATTCTTTTGTTTTTTCCACCTTTGTTTCGCGCACTTTTAGAAGTTCAAGCGTTTTCAGCTGCAATGCGTCTTTTTCTTCGGAAAAGTCTTCTTCGGAAATCTGATTTATAAGTTCGCTGTAGAACGGTATTTTTTCCTGAAGTGCGGAAAACATTTTTTTTATTTCGGAAATTTCTTCCGCCGGCGTATGAATTGAATCGTACGGAAATTTCGGGTTCTGGATAATGTCAAGCCGGATTTTGAACTTGTATTCTTCGCGCTTGAAGTCCGTCAAGTCTTTAAGGATGCGCGTAATTTCCGTAATGCACTGACTGCTTTTTGAAAGCGAATCATTTAAAAGACTTAGCGAAATGGCAGGGAGATTTTGCCGCGCTTCGTTCAGAAGGACTGCAAGTCCGCGCGTATTCGTTTTTGTATTGTTCATGGACATATTAGTCCACTGGAATGCATTATTCAGTTCCGTAAGTTTCTTTATTTTAGGAAGGTCAATGTTTTCTACGGAAAACTTAAAGTATGTGCAGATAAAATCAAGCATTGTTTCATAGTCAGAAAAACGCGAACCGATAACAAGGGCACGCTCGCTTTCTATGTATGGCGAATCAGCCGGTGCCTGGATTGTAGAAATCTTTTTTTCAAGCTTGTACGGATCCGGCGTAATGAGCGCGCGCTTTACAAGCATATCATACAGATTATGAACGCACGTATGCAAAAGCCGGTAACTTTCAAGCATTTTTGGAAGTTCCGTAGAATTGAGCCAGGCTGATTTTTCGGCAATAGAGTTTTTCAATGCTTCTACAAATTCTATTCTGTCCATACCGTCTATTATCGGTCATTTTTACAGAAAAAGACAGTGTAAAATGACTTCTAGACAAACACTTCTGAATGTTACTGGCATACTGATTTTTTACTTCATTTTTTTCATACATTGCCGATAGATATATTAAAGGGAAACACTGAAAAATCCTCAATAGGATTTATTCAGTGTTTCCATAAGTAAGAGGTGCTTATGTCAGTTTCAATTAATTCTGCATACGGACATTTTTCAGCCGGAACTACAGGCAGCAAGCTTTATGTTCCTGTATCTCATTCATCGCTGCTTTACTCTCATTTTGATCATGTATCAGGATTTCCTGCAAAAAAAGGGCAGAACGGCGTTTCCATCTCTAAAATACAGATTTTAAATACTCTTATAGACCATCTTTCTTCAATAAAAGCAGGAAAAACGCCTGCCGCAATGAAATCAACTTCGCCGGACGAAATCAATTCCTTAATAGAAAACTATCAGACTCAGATCCGTCAGGCAGTGGCTGCTTCTCAGAATTCTCTTTATGGAATTGCAGGAGCAAGACCGGAAGCAGGCGTTCTTTTCAGTTTTGACGCGTAGAATTAGTTAAAGGTTTTTTGATTCTTAAAAATAAAAAAAAATTGCTTTATTTTATAAACCATGTGAAAATTAAAGAATGTCTGTGCAAATTTTTTTGCATGGGCTGTCTATCTATGTTGGTTATATGATAAAAGAGTAGAGAGGGGAAAAGAATGTCTAAAGTTTTCAACTCATTTCTGGTCTGTGGGCTTATTATGCTCGCATGGTTTTTTGCGTCTTGCGATGTAGGTCTTGGTGAATCTGTTGATACAGTTGCGCCTTCGGTGGAGATTACGTATCCGCCGGCGAACTCTGTTATTCGCGGTGCATTTGAATTTGCCGGCACGTGCTCCGATGACAAGGGTGTAGCATCTGTTTCCGTAACGGTTCTTGGCACGGACAGAAAAGCCGTCCGCTACACTGATTCAGACGGAAACTCAAAAGAGTATGCCGTTCCTGCTGCAAAAGTAGAAAATGACGGAAAAACGTGGCACATTCTTATAAATGAACAGATTTCAGAAGGAGCATATCCGCTTTCTGACGGAACTTATATCTGCAAGGTTCAGGCAAAAGACAGTTCCGGACGCACTTCTGACTGGATTGAACGCAGTTTTGAAATAGACAATACAGAGCCTGTGTTCATCATATCAAGTCCGGCTGTGACCGATACTGCAAACGCTACCGAATACGGTTCTGTGTTCAAGATAAGCGGAAAAATTGCCGACGACCACGAAATCCGGAATATGAACGTTACCGTTTATGATAAAGACGGAAACAAAATAGACGGAAAAGACTTTGTATGGACATTTGCAAACGTTGATACGGCTGGCGGAATGAGCGTAACTGCCGCACGCTTTTTTACAAAATCTGAACTGTCTGCGGCAGAACAGACTCTTCATAATAACTATATAAATATTTATGGAGAAGGATACACCGGCGACAAGATTTTTACCTGTACTGTTGAACTTGAGGATGCTGCGCAGGAATGGGTTGAGCCTGTGTATAAAACGGATCAGCAGCCGGAAAATACTGCACGCGGAAACGTTACAACCAGCCTGTGGCTTAACGATGATATTTATGAAGAACTGATGGGCGCAAACAGCGCGTATCAGCTTGAAGCCGGCGGAATAAAGAAAATATGGAACGGAACGGATGATAAGCCGGCTGTTCTTTCAATTTTGCAGGACAAACGGAAGAATACTGCGGAAACAAAACTTGCATTCTCCCTGAACAAAAAAGCAGAGCCTACGTACAGCATAGGCGGTTACGATATGACAGGCGCTGATTTCAGCGGAAATTCTGCTGCAAAGAACGGAAAAGTTACGTTTATGGCAAATGCCGGACGTAACGGCATACAGGTAGACCCGTCTACGTTCACGCTTTACCTTTTCGGACCTTTTGTGCAGGATATTGTTGATGAAGCATTTATTAACGAATTGTACTGTAATCCGGACGAAAAATATGAACAGTACCATAAAGAGCATAATTCACAGGCAGAAATTTTGTATTCCGACGCAGATTATCAGAAAGGCTCTGTAGAGGCGTTTACGCAGACGGTTACGCTTCCAGAGTCGATTACAAACGGAAGCCGGTATATTTTTGCAGCCACCGGCAGTGATCTGGACGGTCTGAGCCTTGAAACTTCTGAAGGAACATTTTATGGCTTTACGGGAATAGCAGTAGGAATGCCGCCTCAGGTAAGGATAGCTTTCCCGGAGGATGATGCGGTAATAAAGAGTTCGGAAGGACTTTTCATTACGGGAACTGCATCAAGTGCTGAATCAAAAATTAAGGAAATATCATACGAAATTACTGTCTATGATTACTTAAAGAAAGATAGTAAAGGAAACTATAGTAAGGTAGGAACTATAACCGGTTTTGCAGAGGCTATAGAAGACAGCTGTTTCGGGGAGTCTTTTGTAGAATATTCCTGCGATGTTTCAAAAGGAACGTTTGTATCTGCTAACACAAACGCATATCCGTCTGCAAATCCTGGTACCGGTCAGATTTTTGTGTATGAAATTACCGTTACCGTACGCGATGATTCTGCTTCTGAGTCAGACGATAAATGCAGGATTTATCTTGATAATGCAAAGCCTGTTCCTTTGATTACGAATGTTGACCCTGTTGCAGAAAAGAAAAAGGATGAAAACGGTAATATTGTTGAAAAGAAAATCAACGGAACCGTTACTATAAGCGGAAAGGTTACAGAAAAGAACTTGAAGTCACTTGTTCTTACCGTAGAAGACAGTGCCGGAAAGACGGAAATACATTCCTATCCGGAAGCATCTTTTGAAGAGAAGATAGACACTACGCTGTTTAGTGACGGAGAAGTAGTGTTTACCCTTACGGCAACGGACGAAGCAGGAAATGAATCTTCTGATTCTGATAAATATATAATTGACCAGAGCACGGATAAGCCTGTAATTACATTCTCAAACGGAAAGGATTCCAGCATAGTTAGCGGATTTGATAAAGCAGTAAATGGTCAGAATGTTTTCGGGGTTGAAAACAATAACAAGGCTGTATTCAACTTTACTGACGACGACGGACTAAAAACGGTAAAGGTTACTCTGCTCAATGAAAGCGAAAATCTTGTTGATGCTACTGCTGCTGAAAATGCCGTTCAGGTTCAAGACGGCAGGGAATCTGCAGAAAATCCTGTCGTTTACACTTTTGACGGTACGACTACAGCGCTTGTAAATTACATTCTTCCTAAAAAAGAAGGAAAATACATTCTTGATATAGAAGTAACTGATGTTGAGTATAAAAATGTCGGCGACCGTCAGGATGCAGAAACTGTAAGGTCGTACAGAAAATCAACGTCAAAAAATTATATTGTTGTAAGCGAAAGCAATTTTGTTATGAAATTTGCAGACAGCAAGATTGTAAACGATGAGTGCGAAGTAAAACTTGAAGACACTACTGTTGAAGGTACGATTTCAGTTACAGATCTGGATAAAATAAAATCTATTGAGCGATATATAATAGTACAGAATGAATCAGGGGTATCTGAAAAGAAAGTTCTTTCGTTCTATAAAAAAGATGAGTCTGGTGGAATAACGATTTCACTTCCTGAAAACAGCAGTAAAGTTCGATGGACAGAAACAATTTCTGCCGGTCAGCTTACCGAAGGAGAAAACCATTTCTATTATCTTGCTGAAGACGTTACTGGAAATCATACTGAACTGGAACTTATGTGCTATGCAGATAATACTCCGCCGTCTGTCCGCCGTTATTCTGATACTGAAAAAATAGTTGATAAGTGGCAGAATGTAACATCACAGACTTTAACATATATTGTACAGGATAATGCAGTAAACGGTTACGCAAGCGGCATTGATTCTGTAAAATATTCGTTTACGAACGGCGTGGTTCCTGCAGAAGGAAACTTTGCGCGCGGTGCAGAATGTGATGAAAATGGAAAAACTAATACTGAAACAAAAGGCTGGATTTTATACAAAACGACATTTGACCTTCCTGAAGGAGCGGGAACTCTTGTAACTGTAACTGTTTCAGATAAAGTTGGAAATACAGTAACTGATACGCTTAATTTTAAAATAGATATAACAGCTCCTGTTGCTTCTGTATCGCCTTTTATTCCGGCTGATCAGGTTTTGCAAAATACAAAAGCGATTCCTGTAACTTTTGCGTATACTGATGCAACAAGCGGACTTCAAAAAGTAGAATTTGCTACGGATTCTAATATGTCTAAGAATGTTTTTTCCGGTACAGACTTTACTTCGCTGTACAATTATTCGTTGAGCAGACTTTCAGATGGTACGCATACGATTTATGTTCGTGCAACAGATAACGCAGGAAATAAATCTGAGGCTGTTAAGGCAGGAGAAGTTATAGTTGACAGTACCGCTCCAAAAGTTGAAATAAAAACGCCTGTTTCCGGGGCAACTGTAAATAAAACAATTGATTTTACAGGAACAGTTTCAGACAATAATCTTTCAGGCAATAATCTTTCAGATAAGCTGCAACTTCAATATAAAGAAGGAACTGAATGGAAGCCGATTTCTCCTTCTTCAATATCGCTTACTGGACAGGAATGGACGATTACAGGCGTTGATACAACTGAATTGAACAATACTACTTCTGCAAAAAACTTTGAATTCCGCGTTGTATTTACTGATGATGCTGGAAATACCAATAATTCTGATACTGGAATTACCCTTAAAATTGACCAGAATGCAGACAGACCTGAAATCAAGCTTACAAATATTTTTATAATCGGAAGTTCACTTGGTTCAAATGTTGTGCAGGGCGTAATATCCGATGATGACGGCGTTTCTACAAAAGACGGCGACTCTGCAAAAATAAAACTGTATAGAATTGATTCGGCTGATTATGAGGCTGATTCTGCAACAAATAAAACGCCTTTAACTGGCGGCAATAAATGGAAGTCAATTCCTGTAGAAGCCGGAACAGGTATCTGGAAAGCAGAAATTGATAAAGGTGAAGCGGAAGGCTCAAAGAACTGGTATTTCTATGTAATTGATGAAGCCGGCGGCGAATTCTGCACAAAAGCGTCATCTTCATTGGAAAGACCATATCTTACAGACGGTTCAAGTGAAAAAGCTGATAATCAGACTGGTGTAAGTTTCTTCTATGATTTGACTGCGCCGACTGTTAAGATTTCTTTAAGTGAAGACGGAATAAACTACAGTACGACAAATACAATTTTTGGCGGAAGCAAGAATCTTTATGTTCGTGCAGAAGTAAAAGAAGCAGTTAAAATGGCAGAAAAAACAGAAACAAAAGCGCCGGCAGTTCTTTCTATCGGCGGTGTAAAGTATGCTGATGCTCCTTCTGTTCCTGAAGATGAAAGCACTCATACATATACATATACATTTGCTCCGATTGCATTATCTGATTATCCTGATAATGCGCCGCTTTCAGTTTCTGTTACGGTAGAAGATTCTGCAGGAAATACAAACAAGGATATTCTGAACATAACGATTGATAAGAAAGCTCCTACGGTAAAAATCATTTCACCGACTGCTACACTTTCAGATGCAGTTTCTTCAGCTGTTTCCGTAAAGGGAATCGTTCAGGACGATTATTCTTCTGTTGCAAAACTTGAATATGTAATTCCTTTGACAGGAGAAACATATTCAGACATTGCCGGTTCTTGGTCTAATATTTTGGTTTCTAGTGCGGCATGGGAACTTGCATTTACATCTGGTTCAGAAGAATCTCCGGACAGTTTGCTCTATTATGTAAGTACTGCAAATCTTGCGGCAAATAAATATGATGTAAATGAAATTGAAACAGGTCTTGGTATTTATAAAGTTCCGGTTTATTTCCGTACTACAGACAGTGTTGGAAATGTTGCTGTGGATAAAACTCAATTTGTTTATGTTGACCCTAACGGCGGTAAGCCAAAAGCATGGATAAACGCGCCGGAGCAGGGAACTGTAACAAGCGGTACGGTAACGATTTATGGCGGTGCAAGCGACAATGTAAGTGTTTCTAAGGTTTGTGTTCAGATTGATGTAAACGGTGACGGTATAATTACTGAAGCAGATTATAATTTAATTAAGGCAAAACCTGAGGAGTATATAGGTGAATATGTAGAGGGAATGCTTGTTGCTTCAACTGCTGTAGGAAATGACTGGTATATCTTAGCCGGTGGAACAAGCAGCTGGAAATGCCCGATTGTGACAAATAGCATTGCAGTATATACTGGCACGACAGGAACAGAAATTGGTACACAGACTGTAACAAACGGTAAAAAATATCTTGTTTCCCGCGTTCGTGCAATTGACGGTGATAATCTTACACGCTCTTATACAGATTATCACTGTATCACAATTGATGATACTGCACCTTGGTTTACGGATTTGGCAGTAGTTCAATATGGTTCCGGCGAAACACCAGATGTAAATTCCAGTCCGATTGTTGAACGTGAATACATTTCAGGAATGTACATAAGCAATAATTCTGTAGAAGCAAACGGAAAGTGGTATCTTACAGGCTATGTAAAGAGTAATACGGAGATTAATTCTATTGAAGCAAATTCTCTTCGTTCAACCAGTACGGTTGTAATCGATTTGCCGGAAATCGGTAAAGGTGTTCATACTGTTCAAGATAAAACCGGATCAGGTACAACAGACGGATATAAACTCCTCATTCCGCTTGCTACTGATTCTTCGGGAATGATTTATTCTGAACTGAAATCTACAAATGGGGTTGGAACTGGTAATCAGACGGTTAAGATAAACATTGATTCGACTGCGCCAAGTTTGTATACAACTGCTGGTGCAGAATCAACAACAGGAACAGATGCCCTTCGTCTTAAGAGTCTTTCCAAGATGGTCGGAACCGATTTGTCCGCTAATTCTGTAATTGAAAACTCTGACGGTTACTTTACATTTGGAGACAATGTAATAGAAGCAGGTTCCGGTTTGCAGTTCATTGCATTCTATCTTCAGAATGAAATTGGAAATAAAGTTTATGACCCGATGAATGTTAAGAGTGGAACGTCAATTTCTTCTTCAAAGACTGCAAATACACTTTACATCAACAGTGATAATCTTGCGGCATTCTATGTAACAGGAGCAAAACGTCCAACGCCGTACAGCCTTGAACATTCAAGCGTGGATGCGGCTCATGTGCGAAAGGGCGGCCTTGTAAAAATCGGCGGTTCTTACCATACGATTACGGAAGTAACAGGAAATACTGTAACATTTACGCCTTCGGCATCAACTTCATTTAAAAGCGCAGAGCTTATTTATGCCCAGGTAGTAGATCATCAGATTACAGAATATTTTGATACGGCTTATGATGAGCATGATGACGCTTATTACACGCTTATGAATGATGACGGCGACGGAATGTGCGAAACAATCACTCAGATTGGAACAACATATCAGTGGACGGCAAGCGTTGATTCAACAAACATTCCTGACGGAAAAACTTATATCCGCGTTGTTGCGATGGATAATGCAGGAAACATTTCTTATGGTAAGGTTAAATCAATTGTTGCAAATAACCGCCCGCGCATGACTAAGGTATTTATAGGTACAGACTTGAACTCAAGCGGAAAGTACGATTTTGATGCCGATGAAGCTCCTGTAGTTTCTACGAACAGCCGTTATAGAACACCTAACGGAACATGTTATGGAGAGTTCAACTATTATACAGCTTACAATACCCGGACAGGACTTGGTCAGTCGGCAGTAACGCTTGCTTCAAATACATTCAAGGTTGTAAAAGGACTTTGCATTATTCCTGAATTTGTAGGCGGAAACGGAAGCCTTAAATACATTCTTGATAAAGATGATATAACGACAACTGCAAATAACACCGGAACTCTTACTGCAATGAAAAATAAGGAAAGTCTTAATATCAGGCAGGTAGGTTCAATACCGATGTTCGGAACTGTAACAAGGGAAAATCCTGATGAAAATACAAACCCTGTTGCATACGGCGGAACAGATATAGGTGGAACAACTTACTATGATTTTGGTGGAGTTGAAATTTCGCAGGGTGAATTATCTGGAGTAACAAGCGTAAAACTTACTTTCTGGGATGAAACTGACAGCACTTCTGGTCCATCTATTAACGGACAATGGGCAACTCTTGTAATTCCGTTCTCGAACATGGGTGAAGAAACAAATCCTCCTGTACCTGTAATCAAACCGTTCTACTGGAATGGAAGCGGCGATAACAGCGTCCTAATTAAAGAAACCGGAGACAGTTCTGCAAGCATTAAGGGGCACATTGAACTTGAAGGTGCATTGCCGGATAACACTGAATATACAAGCGGACTTCCAAAGGTTTCCGGAAAGATTAAGATTGAAGGAACTGTTTCTGATAACGTTCTTGTAAAATCTATTTCAATGAATGTATTTGGTTCTTCAAAAACAGTTGCAACTTATTCATCTGGTACATGGACAAAGAATTCAAGCTTACCAACAGGTGTGGTTTCATTTACTGTAGAAGATAAAGAACTCAGTCAGAACGGACATACTGTAAGTTATGTAGCTGTAATTGACACGGAGAAACTTAATGAAAGCGGATATCCTGTTGGTACGAACAAAACAATAACAATTAGCGCAACTGACTGGAATAATAATCCTTCAACACCAGGCAGCATACAGACTGCAAGCGGCGCCCTTACAGACTGCTACAAGATGGACGTTGTGCCTTATGTAACGGAGATTGTAACTCACTTAAGTTCATTCTATAAACAGGCTCCGAGTGTTTATGCTCGAACTGCTCTTGGTCATTATCCAGTTTACGAAGGAGAAACAATCCAGTTTGCAGGATATAACCTTGGAAGCGGAAAGGCAAAAGTCGTTATTCCGGGAATGGAAGCTGCCGGAACTGTACTTTCTGATTCAAACAGCGTTACTCTTACTTCTACAAGTGCAGGTAAAACAGGTGCAAGATCGGGCGTTATCAGCGTGAGCGTTAACAACATTCCTGCTTTGAATAACTTGAATGTTAATGACGCAAAGGGAAGTTATCCTGGTTCTGTAAGTGATAATGGTTACGCAAATGCCTATAACCGCCAGCCGAACGGCGTAAACAACAATACTCTTACCGACGACCTTGAACTTGACGTATGGCAGTTCAAAAATGCGGCTGAACCTGTAAGTGGTGGTGCAAGCTATGTAACAATGAAGATTAACCCTAAGACTGGTATTCCGGGATTCAGTTATGCAAACAGTATTCTGTACTTTAATATGCCGGGATATAATGCAGATAACAAGTCATCATCAAATGGTGCGGATAATAAAACTGTTACAGGCAACAGTTATTCTCAGATTCCGTTCGGCATGAACTATGGTGGATTCAGTCATAACTCATTTACATTTGACAGTTATGGTTATGCTTATGGTGCTGCAATGTGTACTGATACACAGAGTGCCAATAAATCTGCATATTTCCAGTTCTTCAGTAGGGAAACACCAATTCCTTATAATACTTATGATCAGAATATGAACTATTGTAATGAAGCAAATGCAAGCCGTTTGGATTCTTCTTCTATTGCTGTAAATGGAGATAGTTCTGGCTGGACAACAGATATTGATCGTATTCAGTCAATTTCTATGGATACTTCATATTCAGGTGGAACTTCAACAGCTCCAACGGCATCAAATCCTGTTTATGTATTTATGGCATATTATGATCAACCGGTAAAGCAGGTTCGTTTCCGTTGGGGAACTGTAGGAGATGCAACTGATAATATTGACGGAAAATCTAATAGTACAGGTAATGAGTCATTTGATAGACCGACAAAATACGCATACGGTTTGAATGATGCTGTACATCAGCAATATACAGGATTTGCTCAAGGAGATAAAACTGATGGAGGTTTGAGACCTGGAAATGTTGCCGATTCTTACATCAAATACAGTTACAGCAAGAATGATGGCATTCCAATTCAGGTTGTAGCTGCAAGCGGTGTAAGCGGTGCTCGTGGAGCTTATAGAAATGCCGTAAACGGCGGTGCAGGTAAGTATGTTTCTCTTTCTATTGCAAACAAAGATACATCAAGTCCTGTTGCAATCGTAACTTGGTACGATTCTGTAAACATGCAGCTTAAGATGGCTTATAACGAGGCTCCTACAACATCTAAAACTTGGAAAGTGCGTGTAATTGATAGGACTGGTGGTATAAACGTTAAGACTGCAGTTGATAAAGATAATCACATTCACTTTGCTTACTACGACAATATCAACGGAAGCGATTTGAAGTATGCTTATCTTGACAGTTATAACAGTACAAGTGAGCCGACAATTGTAACAGTTGATTCATTCAGTGCGGTTGGTGCTAAGTGTACAATCGATGTTGCAAAGGATGCTAGTGGTAATTGGGTACCATATATTGGTTATCAGTTGAGTTCTTACCTTGGAACTCCTCTTGGAGCAAAAGTTGCATACCGCACAGACTTTACAAGTCTTGGTAACGGTGCCACAAAGGATATGTATACAGGTCAGTGGGAATGTTCTATTGTTCCAACTCAGAATATCCCTAACGATGATTTGATTAACGTTGGTTTAAGACGGAATGCGGATGGAGATGCGATAGCATTCAGAAGTTCATCTTATTGGTCTGAGGATGATATTGTTCCTGGAGAGACTATAAGTAACAGTACATTAAATGTCGGAAACCCAACTATTCTTCATGGTAATAATACTTCCAACCCAATTATCGGTTACGGTATAGACACTGGTGCAATCGAAATGGCCCAGAAGAAATAAGCGTTAAAAACCAATGCGAGAGCATTGGTTTAGCTTATTCCTTGAAAACGGCCGTGCGAAGGCTGTGCCTGAGCCCAGAAGAAATAATCTTGCGCAAAACAGCTGTAACGGCTTTTGGATGATGCGCTTTCATTCAGAGCCGTTTACTGTTGCGCGTGCTGTCTGGTGGCGGTAATTGTGCGGATTTCCGTTATAATTGCCGCCGGCTGATTTTATTGTAGCATTCCTGGCTTTTTTGCATTACATTTATGGTATGAGTAATATTCTTGATTATATTGTATGGCGGGGTGACCTTTCGTTTGAAGAGTCTGCGTTCAATGAAATTGATGCGCTTATCTTGTGCCAGATATCATATTTGAATTTTGACGGACTTCTTGCGGACGGCGATTTTTCCAAAAAAGTAACGCTTTCGGAACTTGCCGGACTGTTCAAAAAGTCCGCGGATTTTGAAAAACGTTGTGACACCGGGCTTCTTATAAACCGGCTTACCGTTAAGCTTATGTTCGATGCGGCTGCTTCACGAAGGTTCGGCGGAGTGGGCGTTACCGGTTATGTTTCAATAATCGACCTGAAAAATGAAGAACAGTTTTCCGCCGTTACGTATCTTCCGCAGGAAAAAATGAATTTCATTGCTTACCGCGGTACTGACGATACGATTGTCGGCTGGAAAGAAGATTTTAATCTTGCAATTCTTGATGAGGTTCCTGCCCAGAAAGACGCGGTAAAATATCTTGATAAGGCAATGTCCGTTCTAAAAGGTTCGTTCGTCGTTGGCGGTCATTCAAAAGGCGGAAATCTTGCCGTCTACGCCTGTTCCAAAGCCTGTGAAACTGAAAAAAAACGCATTGAGCTGATTTACAATATGGACGGTCCTGGATTTTCCGAAAAGAGGCTTCATTCGCAGGAATTCTATTCTGTAATTCCAAAAGTCCGTTCGTATTATCCGCATTTTTCGATTGTCGGAATGCTTTTTGATCACGCAGGTTCGTATTCCGTTGTAGAAAGCGACGAGTCCGGCATTATGCAGCACGATCCGTTTTCCTGGCATCTTCTTGGATGCCGTTACGTTGTGCTTGACGGCTTTGACGATACTTCAAGATTTTTTCACGATACGTTCAATACTTGGATAAGCCAGATGCCGCCGGAACAGCGTGAAACGTTCGTCGAAACTCTTTTCAGTATAATTCAGGCGACTGATGCACGTACGAATTCCGAGATTGAGCAGAATATCGTTGAAAATTCGGTAAAAATAATCAGGGCGATTCACGGTCTTGACCCGGAACTTAAAGACGGTCTTTACAAGACTCTGAAAATGCTGTTTCATATTGCGCATAAGCGCCTTCCGACTTTTGCAGAACTTTTTGAACGCAGTGAACTGCGTAACAATGCGCGTAATGCAGGAAGAAAAGTTCGCTCTGCTGCCGGAAAGATAAAGGAACGTGCCGGTTCAATTTCGCGCAGATAGCGTATCTGCGATTTTTTATAAAATTATACTCAGGAGGAAATTAAGATTATGGTAAATGAAATTGCACAGGTAAAGGTAAAAAATACTTTTCTGTCCCGTGTGTACGGCTGGATGACGCTTGCGCTTGTAATAAGCGGAGTGACGGCATTTCTTGCGGCAACAAACGAAACGATAATCCGGCTGACTATAGGCAATGGTTTTGGTTTTCTTATTCTTGCCGTTGCGGAACTTGCGCTTGTGTGGTGGCTTACTGCTTCCATTCATAAAATCAGCTCCGGCGCGGCATTTTTCGCATTTATTTTATATTCCGTCCTGAACGGCGTTACTCTTTCATCTATTTTTCTGGTTTATAAAATCGAATCCATTTTTATGGTGTTTTTTATTTCTGCCGGAATGTTCGCTGCTATGGCGGTTTACGGAACTGTAACAAAGTCCAGTCTAAGTTCGTTCGGAAAATTTTTTGCGATGGCTCTTGTAGGAATTATCATTGCTTCCTTAGTAAATTTCCTTCTGCGCTCTCCGATGCTCGACTGGTTTCTTTCAATTATAACGGTCGTTATTTTTACAGGTCTTACGGCTTATGATGCGCAGAAGATGCTTGCTGTAAGCGGTAACGCTTCTGACGACGAAATGTTCCGCAAGGCTTCCGTTATCGGTGCGCTTGACCTGTATCTTGATTTTATCAACATATTCCTTGCTATGCTGCGCCTTTTCGGACGCCGCAGGAATTAGCTACATTCAAAATTAACACTGAAAAATCCTCAATAGAATTTATTCAGTGTTTCCTTAGGTGCGCAAGGCGGCTTTTTTTACATTGACCAAATCTTTTTATTTTATTACTATTATTGAACTATAAAAAAAGATACATGCCGGTGATAAAAGCCGTCTGTGGAGTTATTTATGAATACTATTGGTGTAATCCTGCTTGTTGCGTTTGTTATTGTATGTGTTCTTCTTGTTCTTCTTGTTCTTGTACAGGATGACGGTCAGAACGGAATGGGCGGACTATTAGGAGGACGCGGAACTGCTGCGTTCGGTTCTCATTCAGCAAGCGTTTTGACAAAAGCAACTGTCGTTCTTGTCGTACTGTTTTTTGTTCTGGCTGTACTGCTTGCCCTCATAAACAAGAAAGAAAAGCCTGCCGAGGATCTTGCTCCTGTAACAGCCGTTGAGTCTGTTTCTGAAGAAGCGCCTGCTTCTGATGCAGAAAGTTCCGTATGGTGGAATTCTGCGGAATCTGACGCGGCTTCTAACTAGAATATCCTTTGGGGTATTGGTAAATGATGTTCAGCAGTCTTTTAAAACCAGAGAATATTATTCTTGAGCTTGAAAGTTCAGAAAAAGACGTTCTTTTTGCTGAAATGGTTGAGAATATCGTTACGACTCATCCGTCCGTGAACAGAAGCGAAGCTCTGGCTGCCCTTACCGAGCGCGAGAACAAGATGAATACCTGTATAAAATCGGGCATTGCCGTTCCTCATGCGTCCTGTGCTTCCGTAACTTATCCTGTTGTTTCAATTGGTATAAGCAGGGGCGGTATTGACTATGAGGTGGAAGGCGGCGCGGCTCCTGATTCAAAGGAATCGCTTGTTCATCTTGTTATTATGATTCTTTTTGAGCAGGGGAATACGGAGCGTCATCTGCATATTCTTGCTGAATGTGCTCATATCCTTCAGACTCCTGCTTTTTATCAGACTGCGTTGACTGCCGGCTCTGCGTCGGAAATAATAGAAAAGTTAAGAAGAATCGAAGAAGTTTAGGAAAATTGCGGCATACTATTGAGGTGAAATATGGCGGAAGAAGAAGTTAATATCATTTCACATCTTCTGGAAGTTGAGCAGAATGCTTATCTTCAGGCAAAAACAGCTCAGGACGATGCTAATAAAATGCTGTCAGAGGCTAAAGCTAAGGCAGATTCTGAATATAAGGCTCAGTATGACGTTCTTGTTTCGGAACTTGAAAAAGACTATAAAACCCAGACTGAGCGTATTGCCGCTGAATATAAAAAGAATATAGACGATTATAAGAATTCCGTAGAAAAAACAGAACAGGATAAGCCGGCTTTTAATGCTTTCGTAAAGAAAGTTATTGAAGCGTTATAGGAGCGCGAAGAATGGATAAGTCCGGAGCCGCCTCTTATGTGTATGCAAAAGCCTGCGGAATGCTGGGCAAGGCATACGTCGGTAAAAATGCAGTAAAACTGTTCAATGCAAAATCTCTTTCTGATTTATGGGCGCTTATTTTTACAGAGCCTGTTCCTGTTGTTCCGGAAATGCTGCTTGCAAATCAAATTGAGTATGAGGCTGTAAAGCGTTTTGTGTCGCAGTACAGTCATCTTCTGGAAAATTACACTTCTCCAGACTCTTTTCCGGTGGAGCTGCTTCGTCGTTATGAAATAGAAAATCTTAAGGTTTTTGCGGCTTCCCTCAGTATGGGCGAAACTAAAGCGCCTCGTATTGTTGATATAGGAAACTACAGCGTCCTTGACTACAGCGGATGGCCAGATCTTTCTAAAATTACAAAAGATTCTCCGTTTGAATGGTATAACGCTGTGCCGCGCATTGCGGAACGGCAGAAACTTGACTATGCGCTTGACCTTCAGGAAATAAAGAATTTGTGGAGCGCATTAAATCACGTAAGCGATGGAACTAAAGGCGTTCTCGTTGATTTTTTCCGTGAGATTTATTCCATAAAAAATCTTCTTTGGGCGCTTCGGCTTCGCGTTTATTACAATTTCAAAAAAGAAGCTGTTGAAGAAAATCTGTTCTATGTAGGAGATGCTCCTTCAAAATCTGACCCTATCTGCGCCTATGCGTATGAAATTCTTGACTGGGATCTTGATTCGTTTCCTGTTTGGAGCAAATGGCGGTTTGCAGAATATCTTAACCGTCACGAAGAAGGCGAGGTCTGGAGCATTGCCCCTATGGTTGTAGAGCAGAACTTCCGCTATTTTGAAGCGGCAAAGACAAAAAAACTGTTCCATCAGTATCCTATGACGGACGTTACACTTGTAATGTTCTTCAGGATAAAGCAGCAGGAACTGGACTGCATTCGGGCTGCAACTGAACGCCTGCGCCTTAATGCAGATAAAAATGAAGCTATGTATGTTGCCGGAGTAAAACCTGATGCTCTGGAGCATGATATAGAGCGTTAAAAGCACATCACTGTAAACTGCGGTGTGCAATTTTCAAGGAAGGTTTAAGAATGGCAAGAACAACTCAGATGAGCCTGATAGAACTGATGACTCTTTCCGAAGATATTTCAAATGTCGTTGAATATCTTGGACGGAAGGGCAGTTTTCAGTTCCAGTCTAAGAAGCACGATTTTTCTGCTGATAAGGGCGTAAAGTCTGTTTCAAATTTTGACAGGGATTTCCTTGATAATCTTCAGAAAGCAAGGATTTTTCTTAATATAGATGATTTGGATTCTGACGTTCTTGTTTGTGCCAGGGCGAATGACAAAGACCGCGAAGAGGCTGCGCGCATCCTTAATGCAGTAAATGATTTGTCTGACAGATACCTTAAGCAGACTGACGAAGTTACGCGCGTAAAAAATGCCTATAAAGAAGCGATGGCGTTTGCCAATCTCAAAGTTCCTTATACGGAACTTGAACATTTGTCTTTTCTTTCGCTCCGCATAGGACGCATTCCTGCGGAAAATATAGACAACCTTAGGTTTGCGGTAGGAAATTCCGCCGTCATCATTCCTCTTGGAAATGACAGTTCCCGGATTATGGCCGCAACTTCCAAAAAAGGACGTTTTGCCCTTGATACGGAATTAAAGCGCTTTGGCTTTGTAAATATGGAGATTCCTAAGGATTTTGAGGGAATTCCTGAAGACGTTATCGAAAGCCTGAA
>SAMEA3663010__coassemble_166_pt1 | contig 32013 bp, 23 predicted proteins | sample SAMEA3663010__metabat2_high_PE_013 | metagenome-assembled genome bin SAMEA3663010 (sample SAMEA3663010) | pig gut metagenome | biome: pig gut; feature: pig-associated habitat; material: faeces | place: France | collected 2012 | reverse complement strand
GCGGAGCGGGCGGAAAAACAGTTCTTCCTGCAAGTGAATATGCGTTTTTCCGCTTTACGGATGCCCAGCAGAAACAGCTTACTGAATTCTATGAAAAAAACGGTACGTGCAGCATTTCTGTGTCTGCCGTTGTTCCTGCCGTATCTTCCCGGCGTTATTCTTCTTTAATGGAAAAAGAACTTCCGTTTTACTACGGTTTTTTATATGCTTCTGATTTTGATAAAAAAGGAAAATTTACTGCTGAACTAAAAGAGCGCACCCTTTCCGGAACTGATTTACGTCAGTTTGTAAGGCAGAAAACGGACGGTTTTGCTTCTTTTGATATTGGTTTTGCGCTTGAAAAAAATCTTTCTGTTGAGGCACTTCCTGCCGGTCTTGTAATATACGCTTCCGTTCCGCTTAAGGTTACTTTGGTAAAAGCGGTTTCTGCCCGAGTAGGCTTTGATTATACGCAGGCAGTGCCGTATTATGGAGTTCCGGCAAACGGCGGCGCATTCGGCTCGGCTTCGGCGGTTGATTTTTCCGGATGCTCGATGGTTTTTCCTGTGCAGAACAGCCGGTATTCTGTTATGCCGGAGATTGAACTTGCGTTCTTTCCTGAAGAAAAAACTGCTCTTGATGAAAATGAACTTTCTGACAGGCTTAAGCTTAATGCAGGCGGAGAAGTGCTTACTGTCTACCGGGCGCACGGTGTTGAATCCGTAACAATTCAGACGGCTTCGCTTCGTTTTCCGTTCAGCCGCTTTGAAATTCATGAAAATGCCGGCGCTGTTTCAAAACTGATTATGACTTCAAATCCTTCCCGGCTTGTTCCTGAAAAATCAGGCGAAGTTTTATATCCGCTTCGTACTGACCCGGGACTTTTGCTCGGAAGCAAAACGGCTTCCTGGCGGACACCGGATTATGAGTTGTACGAATGGGACAGGTTTTCTGGAATTTTATTTTTTGATACGAAAAATTATGACGTTCAGGATGATTTTTTCCGCCGGCTTGCTTTTTATGTTGAAAAAATCGGTTACAAGGGAAAAATTCTTACAGACAGCGAACTTGGCGATATGCACGGCTACAACGCTCATGATTATTCGGCGGAAAGCCTTGCGTCTTTCTTTTCTGCGGCGGAGCGTTCCGGTGCACAGCTGAATGAAAAGGAACTGCTGCTTTGCAGAATTCTTCTTGCAAACGGACTGATTGAACGTTCGGAAGACGGTTACAGACCGCTCGGCGGTGCAATTATTTCCATTTCGCAGGACTCTGCCGCCTGGCTTAGAAAATCGCTGTGCGCTCACGAAATCTGGCACGGACTGTTTTTTACGGACGAAGATTTCCGTACTATGACGGCGGCTGTCTACTACACGATTGATGAAAAATCCCTTGATTTTATACGCGGCTACTGGGCATCACAGCCGGGTCTTGGCTATGATCAGAGCGATATATATCTTATGCACAATGAATTTATGGCATACATTATGCAGCAGCCGCTGAACTCCGTTGCTTCGTATTTTGTGCACGTGGCAAACCGCGGCTCTGTGATGAAAGCAATGCCTGATTTATGTGCGTATGTGCGTGATACAAAAGGAATTACGTTTGAAGATGCCGCCGGCATATTCGACAGCTATGCCGCTGACCGGTGGGGATTACGGTGCGGCCGCGTTTCCTTAGTCGTGCGATGAAAATGAAAACTGGCCCAGCTCTAAGTCCTTGTAGTTTACGTCCTTGTTGAACCGCCGTTCTGCACCTACTGTTGTCGGCGGTCCGTGTCCCGGCATAATGACTGTATTTTCCTGCTGTGAAAGTATTTTTTCGTTCAGGTTGAGCCTGAGGATATGGCTTGAATAAGATGAGTTTGTGCTTCCTATTCTGCCGGCAGAAATTGAATCACCGGTAAAAAAGACGTTCCCGATTTTATAGACCATTGAATCTGCCGTATGTCCCGGAAGCGTAATGTATTGCACTGTCATTCCTGCAAGGCGGATTTTTCCGTTTCCGGTGATTACGTTCGTTTCTTTTCCGGCAATTTCCCAGTCTGCACCGTAGATTTTCGGCGTATAGATTTTTGTAAGAGTTTTCAGTCCGTGAACGTGGCTTCCGTGGTTATGCGTAACAAGTACGGCAACAAGCTTGTAAGAATTTGATTCAAGCTGGTCAATTATTGATTCCGTGATGATTCCCGGGTCTATGATGAGGGCTTCTTTTGTTTTTTCATTTGCGACGATGTAGCAGTTTGAAAATCCCGTAAGGTTCAAGTGAAAATAAATTTTCATAATACTGCATCTCCCGTATCAAGAGGGGCAGTCGTACCGCCTAAATCTGCAAAAAGTTCGCTTTCCTGATTGTCAAAAATTGCCTCGCGCGTATTTGACATTTTGAAAGAAACGTTTTCCTGTTCAATGTCGCAGAAATTCGTTTTTTTCAGATTGCAGTTTCTGAACGACGTGTTTACAAGCCGAGCTTTTATAAAACGGGAATTGTACAGGTCGGAATCGTCAAAGGACGACTGGAATGACTGAATTCCGTTATAATTGTTCTGAATCATATCGCCTTCTGTAAACAGCGAATGCGAAAATTTGCATCCTGCAAACGATGTGAACTGCATAGTGCTTTTGAGAAACGTGCAGTCCGTGAACACGGCAAAATCGAACATACTCATAATTGTCCGGCAGTTTTTTGAATGAATGTTTGTGAAAGTACAGTGCATAAAATTGCAGCCGTAGAATTTTTTACCGGAAAAATCAATGCCGGTGAACGTCATTCCTGCGGTATTAAGTCCGACGATTGTTTCGTGCGTGTTTATGTAATTGTAGATGTCCGCCTGAATTTTTGCTGGATTTGGAATGTGATCCAGACAGTATGTCTTTCCGTCCACGATTTCTCCGCTTTCATCTATTACAGAAACGGCAAGGTTACTGCAGGCACGTACAAGACATTTATTTAAAGTGAACATAGGTAAATGTTAAAGTATTGCGGTTGTTCTGTCAAATGATTATTATGCTTGGTATGGTCAATTTTGCGTTTCTTGATTCCGGCACTGGCGGACTTCCGTATCTTACATATCTGAAGAAAAAAAATCCTTCTGCCAGTTGCATTTACATCGGTGATACAAAGCATTTTCCGTACGGAGAAAAGACAGAGGCGCAGATAATTGAAAATGCCTGCGGCTGTGTGGAAAAAATCATCGCGCGCTGGAATCCGCATACGGTTGTTATTGCGTGCAATACGATTTCTGTTACTGCACTGGAAGAATTGCGCCGTCGTTTTCCTGATACGCCGTTTGTAGGGACAGTTCCGGCTATAAAACCTGCCGGGCTTATTTCGAAAACCCGGCGGATAGGGCTTCTTGCAACAAACGCAACTGTCCGCCATCCCTATACTGCCGGTTTATGCAGCCGTTTTGCGCCGGACTGCCGGCTTGTTTCGCGCGGTGACCCGGAACTGATTTCGTTTATCGAGCACCGTTTTTTTTCTGCGCCGGAATCCGAACGGATTGCTGCTGTCCGTCCCGCCGTTGATTTTTTCAGGGAGAACGGCTGCGATGTAATCGTCCTTGCGTGTACTCATTTTCTGAATATGGCAGATTACATTCAGGCGTATGCAGGAAGTGACATTCAGGTCATTGACTCAAGGGAAGGCGTTGCTTCTCATGCGCTTTCTGTGGAAAAGGCCGGTGCTGACAAAACGCTTTGCGAGCCGGAAGAATCTGCACTGTATGTAACTGGTTTTTCTGTCAGTAACGACAGCAGCGAGTATGAAACGTTCTGCCGCCGGAATAATATAAAGTTCGGCGGAATTCTTCAGTAAAATCCGGAAAATTATTCCGGCTTGCAGGATTGTGCGCATCGTTTTTCAGTTTTTTTTCCTGCAAGGAGCGTCATTTTCCCTGCGATTTCTTCTATTATAAAATTGAATAACCTTACTGTTTTTGCTATACTGCCGCTATGGCTAAAATTCAAATGAAAAATAAAATCGCTGAGCTTGACGGCGATGAAATGACACGTGTTTTGTGGCAGGTGATTAAGGACGAACTTCTTACACCTTATGTTGATTTGCAGACAGAATATTATGATCTCGGACTGAAAAACCGTGATGATTCTGACGACAAGATTACCTACGAAGCAGCTGCGGCAATCAAACGTCTTGGCGTAGGTGTAAAATGCGCTACGATTACATCAAACGCTGCCCGCGTAAAAGAATACAATTTGAAGCAGCTTACACCCAGCCCGAACGGCATTATCCGCGCGGAACTTGACGGAACTGTTTTCCGCACGCCGATTTTTGTAAAGAATGTTCAGGGGACTGTTTCCTGCTGGAAAAAGCCTATTATTCTTGGCCGTCATGCATACGGCGATGTATATAAAAACTGTGAGATTAAGACTCCTTGTGCAGGAAAAGCCGAACTTGTATTTACAGGTGAGGACGGAACGGAAATACGCAAGACTATTATGGATATGAAAGGACCTGGAATTATTCAGGGAATTCACAATCTTGACAAATCAATAGAAAGTTTTGCGCGCTGCTGCTTTACATACGCGCTTGACCAGAAAGTTTCTGTGTGGTTCGGAGCAAAAGACACCATTAGCAAGACGTATGATGGTGACTTTAAGGCGATTTTCCAGAATGTTTTTGACACAGAATTTAAAGATTCGTTTGAAAAAGCCGGAATTGAATATTTCTATACGCTGATTGACGATTGCGTGGCACGCATAATGAAGCACGAAGGCGGCATTATGTGGGCGTGCAAGAATTATGACGGTGACGTGATGAGCGATATGGTTGCGTCTGCCTGCGGAAGCCTTGCAATGATGACAAGCGTTCTTGTAAGCCCGGACGGAAAATTCGAGTACGAAGCAAGTCACGGAACTGTACAGAAGCATTATTACCGCTATCAGAAGGGTGAAAAGACTTCTACCAATCCTGTTGCGCTGATTTTTGCCTGGACGGGAGCTCTTGCAAAGCGCGGCGAACTTGACGGAACGCCTGAACTTGTTGACTTTGCAAAACGCCTTGAAAAGGCAACGCTTGATACGATTGAAGCTGGCATTATGACTGGCGACATCGCACGTATTGCAAGTCCGGCTGCAAAAAAAATTCTGAATTCCTGGGATTTTATTGCGTCAATAAAAGAACGCCTGTAAGACAGGAACTGTAAAATTATAAAAAGCCTGCGTTTTTCCGTACGGTGCGCTGAACACCGGCGGATAATTGCAGGCTTTTTTATTTTGTGCAGAACGGCTGACCGTTCTTTTTTATAATTGCAGATTTCTTTTACGAAAAAGAGTGGCTTCCGCAACGGTAAAACCGTTTCAGGAAAGTCCGTTTGAGCCGTTCGGGCGCTTGCAGTATTTGTACGTAAAAAGCGCACCGAGATACCTCCCTATAAATCTGCTTGCCGCCGCCTTGAACTTCCATTTAAAAGCGTAGATTGCGACGTGCTTGTTCCGGGATGCTTTTTTCAGGCAGTGGCGGACTACTTTTTCTGACGGAAGCCCGTGCCTTACTTCCGTGCGTGCGCCGTTTGAGGCAACTTTTGCAAATTCTGTGCTTACAGGACCCGGGCAGAGTGCGCAGACTTTTATTCCCTTGTCGCTGAGTTCTGCGGCAAGCGCCATCGTAAAACTCAGAACATACGATTTTGTTGCGGCATATACGGCAAAATTTCCCAATGGCAGGAATGAGGCAAGGCTTGCCGTATTTATTATGACGGAATTTTTTTTCATAAGGGGAATGCAGCTGCCGCATATTCCTGTGAGGGAAATGCAGTTCAAGTCTATCATATCAAGTTCTTTAAAGATGTTCGTTTCTTCAAACGTTCCGTAAGTTCCGAAACCGGCATTGTTTATCAGTACGGAAACTGTAATTCCGCCGTTTTTTTCTTCAAGGAGCTTTTCGCTGTTCAAAAATGCGTTGAACCTTGCAAGCCCCGCCCTTCCGCTTATGTCTGCTTCAATTGCGCGTGCGCGCGGAATATTTTTTTTCGGGAAATCTGCTTTTTTCTTTTCAATTTCATTTGCAACTTTAATAAGATTTTCTTTTCTCCGCGCAATAAGCCACAGTTCGTCTGCTTCAAAAAAATCTGAAAACTGAAGCGCAAAGTCTTTTCCCATTCCGGAACTTGCGCCTGTAATAACTGCTATTTTTTTCATATCGTGAAGTATATCATATATCATTGACTTTACCAAATCTCTCGTTTATTCTTTTTTATATGGAAAAAATAGTGCTTTTTGGTGAGCTTATGCTGCGGCTCAAACCTTCTGGAAAAGAAAGATTGTTCCAGTCTCCTTGCCTTGAGTCTGTTTTTGGCGGCAGCGAAGCAAACGTTGCTGTGAGCCTTGCTGTTTTTGGAAAAAACGTATGCTATGTGACGGCGCTTCCCGACAATGCCGTGGGAGAAGCCGCCGCCGCAAGCTTGAGATATTACGGCGTCCGTGTTGATGCGCTCCGTAAGCCGGGAAGGCTCGGTATTTATTACCTTGAAGACGGTGCGTGCCAGCGGCCTTCGCAGGTAATTTATGACAGGAGCGGAAGCTGTCTTGCCGTTACAAAAAGCGATGAATATGACTGGGAAAATATTTTTGACGGATGCAGCTGGTTTCATTTGTCAGGAGTGACGCCGGCTGTTAGTGCAGAGGCGGCGGACTGTGCGCTTTATGCTGTAAAAAAAGCGCATAAATGCGGTGCGCGTGTGAGCGTCGATTTGAACTATCGTAAAAAACTCTGGAAATACGGAAAATCTGCGAATGAAGTTATGCGCGTTCTTGCAGAAAATGCTGACGTTCTCATTGCAAACGAAGAGGACATTCAGTATTGTCTTGGAATTCCTCTGCGTAATTTTACGACGCCGGCAGAAAGTTACAGGGATTTGTGCGTTCAGGTGAAAAAACAGTTTCCGAACGTAGATTATGTAGCTGTTACTCTAAGGCACAGCTATTCTGCGGACAGAAACGGCTGGTCTTCCGTTCTTCTGGGCAAGTTCGGATTTTATGAAGGCGCTCATTATGATATAGAAAACATTGTGGAGCGCGTAGGTGCTGGAGATTCTTTTGCTGCCGGACTTATTTACGGCCTGACGGAATTTGATATGAATTCAGAAGGGGAGAGAAAGGCTCTTGATTTTGCAACTGCGGCTTCCTGCCTTAAACATTCCGTTCCGGGTGATTTTAATCTTGTCAGAAAGGAAGAAGTTTACTCTCTTATGAGCGGAAATGCAGCCGGACGAATACAGCGTTAAGGCGGACTTTTTGCGGTTATTGAAAAAATAAGGATAACAAATGAACAGAAAACAGATTGAATGTGATGAAAAAATTGCGCAGGCTGGAGGCATTGCCGTTCTCTCTGCCGTAACGCCGGAAGAAGCTGTTTTAAAAGCCGGAAAACTGCTTTCGGCAGGAATTCGCGCGCTTGAAATTCCTTACCGCGGAAAAGATTTTTTTGATGCGGCGGATGCGTGCATTCAGGCAGTGCGCCGGGAAGTTCCTGAAATGCTTGTTGGTGCGGCAACTGTCATAAATCCTGCAATTGCCCGTCGTGCAGTAAAAGCCGGCGCACAGTTTATCCTTTCGCCGGGCTTTAATCCTCGTACGGTGCGATACTGCCTTCATCATTCTATACCGGTCTACCCTGGAGTTGCTACTTCGTCAGAAATTGAGCGCGCTCTTGAATTCGGACTTTCTACGCTTAAGTATTTTCCGGCAGAAGCGCTTGGCGGCGTAAAAATGCTTTCCGCACTGGCAGGACCTTTTCCGCAGGTTCGTTTTATCGTAAGCGGCGGACTTAATGCGCAGAACGCTGAAGAATATAAAAAGTGCCGGAACGTTGCTGTTGTAAGCGGTTCGTGGCTTTCAAAATAGCGGCGGAAGGCTGATATGCAGAAAAACAGGCTTTTTTCCCTTATAGACAAGGCTGTATTTGACTATCACCTGATTGAGCGAAACGACAGGATTTTAGTCGGAGCGAGCGGCGGCAAGGATTCTACCGCCCTCATTGAATATCTTGCAAACCGAAGCCGCCGCCCTGACTGCGGATTTTCGTTTACGGCGCTTAATATTCAGACTGAATTCGGCGGCGCAATTCCGGAATCAATTGCAAATCTTTTCAAGGAATGGAACGTTGATTTCCGGGTTATTTCTGTTGACGTGCAGGGACGGCTTAAGCCCGGAAAAAAGATGAACTGCTACTGGTGTTCTACTCAGCGCCGTACGGAACTGAATTCCTATGCAATTCAAAACGGTTACAACAAAATTGCGCTCGGTCATCATCTTGACGATGTTCTTGAAACGGCGCTTATGAACTCCCTTCACAAGGGCGAACTCAGTACGATGATTCCTTCGCTCCGGTATGAAAAATATCCTGTAACGATTATCCGTCCGCTTTATTACGCAATGGAAAAACTCATTATTGAGCACGCTAAGGAGCGCGGCTATTACGGCTATACGTGTACCTGTACATTTCAGGATAACAGTACTAGAAAAGATGCGCGCGCAAAACTTTCCGCCCTTACGGAGAACAATCCTGTCTTAAAACAGCACCTTTTTGACGCGCTTATGAACGTCAATGTTTCATACCTTCCGAAAAAACAGTCGTAAACCCCTGCGGAAAACTGCCGCAAAAAAATACCGCCGGAAAAATCCGGCGGCATTCAGTCCTTCTATTTCAGATTTTTATTTATAAAATCTACTTTAAGTTCCTTAAGTTTTTCCGTGATTGAAACTTTGTAGATGTGCGGATTTAAAATCCGCTTGTAGCTTTCGTCAAAACTTGCAAGCTGTTTCTGCATTGTTTCGCGGCTTAGCCTCAGCTGTTCGGAATCATTTATGCGCGGTGAAAGGCGCTTTCCTTTTTCAAGGCGTTTTTTAAGGAGCGGCTCTATTCGCGAAGCTTTATAGCTGAACTGCCGGTAGTCAACCATCGGGTGATAGAAGCGGTATTCTTTTCCGCATTCAAGCGTTTCGCCTTCAAGTGCAAGAATGTCCGCCGCTGCATTGCCATTGTCATCATACAGACGGAATACGTTTTTTATTCCCGGATTTGTTGTTTTTGCCGGATTGTCGCTGAATTTCATTGCAGGAATCATTTTGTCCGTGTTTTTGTCGTGGCGTGCGGCAAGTTTATATACTCCGGTAAAACTTGACTCGTTTCCTCCGGTAACCATATGCGTACCGACGCCCCAGCTGTCGATCGGAGCATTTCCTGCAACAAGAGTAGAAATTATTTCTTCTGTAAGCTCGTTCGACACGGAAATTTTTGCCTGCGGAAAACCTGCTTTGTCAAGTTCTTTCCGTACTTCGCGCGTAAGGTAGGAGATGTCGCCGGAATCAAGGCGTACGCCGAAATTGTAGCCTTTTTCAACAAGTTCAGATCCGGCGGTGATTGCGTTTTTTATTCCCGATTTCAGCGTGTCGTATGTGTCTATGAGGAACACCGAATTCTGCGGATAGATTTTTGCGTATTCGCGGAATGCCTCAAGTTCGCTTGAATGACTCATAATCCATGAGTGCGCCATCGTTCCCATAACAGGAATTCCGTAAAGTTTTCCGGCAAGTGTGTTTGACGTTCCGGCTGCTCCTCCGATGAAAGCCGCTCGTGTTGCGCTCATTGCGCCGTCCGGTCCCTGCGCACGCCTTAGTCCGAATTCCATAATCGGCGCACCTTTTGACGCAAGCCATACGCGTGCTGTTTTTGTTGCAATAAGGCTCTGGAAATTTACGATGTTCAGGATAAGTCCTTCAAGAATCTGTGCTTCAATCAGATTTGCGTGAATGCGGACGAGCGGTTCCTGCGGAAAAATTACCGTTCCTTCGTCCATCGTGTAAAGGTCGCCGGTAAACCTGAACGTTTTTAGATAGTCAAGGAATCCCTGTTCAAAAATTCCCTGTTCCTTTAAAAATGCAATGTCATCGTCTTCAAAATGAAATTCCGTGATTGAATCGATGAGAGTTTCGTTTCCTGCCAGTACGGAAAATCCGCCGTTGAACGGATTTCGCCTGAAGAACATATCGAAAACGACTTCCTGATTCATCTGTGCCTTCCAATAGCCCTGCGCCATTGTAAGTTCGTAAAAGTCGGTGAATAAAGCATTGCTGCAAAAATAGGATTTGTTCATAAAAAACCTCAGAAAATAAAAGTAGGGGGATTTCTGTGAGTCTGCCCCCAAAGTCTGGTACACAGCCTGCTTTTCCCAACTCGTAAAATAATACTCCGAATTCTAGTTTTTGTCATTATGCAGAATTCCGCCTTCCGCCGAAACTGCCTTGTTCAGAGAATTGAAATGCGCCGCCTGTTTGTGCTATTATTCTTCTATGATAAAGAGAAATAGCGGTTTTACACATTTAACAGCGGGATATTTGTTCCCGGAAGTTGCTCGCCGTCGCCGCGAGTATGCAAAAAATCACCCGGAGGCTTCGATTATCAGCCTTGGTGTAGGAAATACAACAGAGCCGTTGCCGAAGTTTATTGCAAAAGCAATGGCTGACTATGCAATCGGTCTTTCAACGGCAGAAGGCTATTCCGGTTACGGAGATGACTGCGGAAATGCGGAACTGCGCCGGAAAATCGCCGAAACTTTCTACAACGGAATGGCAGATGCGGACGAAGTATTCGTTGCCGACGGTGCAAAATGCGACATTGCCCGGCTTCAGACGCTGTTCGGTTCAAAAGTGCAGATTGCCGTTCAAGACCCTGCGTATCCTGTTTACGTTGACGGTTCTGTAATTGTCGGCGCGGCAGGTAAAAATAACGGAAAAGGCTACAAGGGCGTAACTTATATGCCGTGTACGCCGGAAAATAACTTTTTCCCGGATCTTTCCGTCGTAAAAAAGAATTCATTGATTTATTTCTGTTCGCCTAACAATCCGACGGGATGCGCTTCGACCAGGGAAGAGCTGCTGCGCCTTGTTGATTTTGCGAACAAAAACGGATGCATCATTATTTTTGATGCGGCGTACCGTGAATTTATCCGCGATGACAATCTTCCTAAGACGATTTTTGAAATTGCCGGAGCACGTACGTGTGCCATCGAAATAAATTCGTTCTCCAAGCCTGCCGGCTTTACCGGCGTGCGTCTTGGCTGGTCTGTCGTTCCAAAAGACCTTAAGTTTGCGGACGGAACAAGCGTAAATGCCGACTGGACGCGCGTTCAGACGACGCTTTTTAACTGTGCGTCAAATATTGCTCAGGCAGGCGGACTTGCCTGTCTTGAACCGGAAGGACTTTCTGCAATGAAAGAGGTGATTGATTATTACCTTGAAAACGTCCGCCTTATTCACAAGACTCTTGAGGGGGAGAACTTTAAGAAGGCTGGAGTTCAGATTTATTCTACCGGTAATTCGCCGTATTTGTGGGTGAAATTTCCGGGAATGAAAAGCTGGGATGTATTCGACCTTATTCTTGATAAATGCAATGTCGTTACTACTCCTGGTTCAGGCTTTGGTCCTGCCGGCGAAAGTTTTATCCGCTTCAGTTCGTTCGGTCACCACGCAGACGTAGAGGAAGCCTGCCGCCGCCTTGCGAATTTAAGTCTGTAATCCGGCAGATTGCTTTTTCTGCCTGACGGAAAGACAGCGTTAAATAAAAAAAAAGCCTGAGGACGTTTTGTTTTCAAAATGTCCGCAGGCTTTTTTATTTGCCTAGAACTGCGATTTATATCCAATGCTGATTTTAAATGCCTTGTACCAGTCGCTGTCCATAATGTCCGTAAAGTTCACCTGAACCATTGAGTGAAGTTCTCCATTAAACAGTTTCAGTTCAAGATACGGAGCTGCCGCAATCGAGTAATCGTCGAACAAATCCGTCGGCGTGCCAAGGTGGTAAAAATTCTTGTCCGGGAACGTAAGTGATGCATTTATTCCGAACAGGAACATTTTGTTTTTGAAATACAGATTGTCGGTGTAAATATTTATGTTCATTCCGAGCGTATCGTTTATAAAAATAAAATCTTTTACGGTGTCTTCAGGAAGGCTGAATGCCGTTACGTCGACCTGACATTTTTTTCCGCGGAAACGAGGTTCGAACAGAAGGTACGTATTTTCTTCGTCGAATTCGAATTTTTCATCGCGCTTTGTAAACGGAATGTCAGAAATGCCGCCCTGTATGAAAAGCGAAGTAGTGTATGCGTTTCCTATGAGCATATTGAATCCGCCTCGCCAGTACACTTTGTCAACTACGATAAACGCATCGTCATAATTGGAAGATTCCAGCGGAACGCCGATTCCGGCAGTTATGTCGAGGGTGAAAAAGCGGTATACGCAGGCAAAGCGGTATGCAGCGTTGAATACGTAGCAGTCGTCAAGTTCGTGGTTTACGTAGATGTATACGCCCGTTGCAATCGGATAGGAGTCAAAATGAACGATGTCTGCGCCACCTACGCCGAAAAGCGGATAGATGATTGAACCTGCAAGACCAAGCCAGCTTTCTGTAATTCGTGATGAAATCGGCTGTATTCCGAACTGTCTTCTAAGGAAAATGTCAGAGCCGATCGGTTCGTACGTTCCCACAAAAAAACTGAGGTAATTTGTTGCGTTCAAAAGCTGCTGACGGTGAATTATTGAAAGTTCGTCAATCTGGAATGAAGCCGGCGTTTCCTTGAACAGGGAATTTTCTATAATATCGTCTGTCTTAAGCGAAAATTCACCGTGGACAATTGTATTTGAAGAAATGTTGAGCTGACCTGCAAAAAATGACTGGATTTTCATCTGCGGGTCAAAGTCTGATGAGTCTTTTTTTGAGTCAAAGTCGAATTTCGCTCCTGCAAATCCGCTGAAAAATATTTCTGCGCATAAAACGCTTCCAAGTATATGTAATAAAAATGCTATAAATGCTGTTTTTTTCATCATAGTCTGTACTCCCGGAATAAAACAAAACTCCACGTTCTTTATCGGCATAAAACATTCCGGACTTGAGCTTAATCTTCATTATGCCCGGCAGAATGATTTGTTTTTCGGTATTTTTTTTCGATTTTCATTTTTCATTTTTCATTTTTCATTTTTTTTTTTGCTTGATTTAAGAAAATAACAATATATAATATATAACTATGAGCGACTATCTTGATCCGAATAATGAAGAACTCCTGAAAGACTTTTTTGCAGAAGCCGAGCAGCAGGTTGAAACGCTTGAGAGCAATATTCTTATAATAGAAAATGATCCGGGCAATCACGAAGCTGTAGATGAGATTTTCCGTGCTGCGCATACATTGAAAGGCGGTTCTGCAACAGTAGAAATGACTGAACTTTCTACGTTTACTCATAAAGTAGAGGATGTTCTTGACGAAATCCGCTCTGACCGTCTTTCCGTTGATGAAGCTGTTGTGGATGTTCTTCTTTCTTCTATTGACGTTATCAAGGCGATGCTTGAAGCCCGTGCGAATGGCAGTGTTTATACTGAAAATATAGACTCGCTGGTAGAGAAACTTCATAAATATATTCCGGAAAAAGGTGCAAAGAAGGCAAAAGCGCCGTCTGCAGCTCCAAAACCGGTTCCTGCACCTGCGCCGGAGCCTGCTGTTCCGGAGGCTTCTTCCGGCAGTTCCGATGCGCCTGTTTTTGAATATCCGGAATTAAAAGAAGACGAATTTAACGAACTTTCCGAAGCGTGCGAAGGTTCTCAGAAATTGTGGCGCGTTGCCGTAAAATTTGACCAGAACAATCCGATGAATTCTGTCGGCGGAATACAGGTTTTTGCCGCATTGAAGGCGCTCGGAAGCGTACTGAAGACAGTTCCTGATTTTGATGCGCTGTATGAAGATGAATTCCACGAGAATGTTTTTTACTATCTTGCATCTGATTCTACGGCAGAAAAAATAGAAGATACTGCTTTTTTAGGCGATGTTACGATTTGTACTGATGCACAGCTTATTTCAGGACCGGTAGGAACTTCTTCTGCTTCATCCGGTGCAGTTGTCGAAACAGCTGTAACTGCTGCTTCTGAAAAAACTGATGATGTGCCGGAGAAAGTTCCTTCTGCTGCCGAGATAAACGCTGGTGAAAAAGCTGCGCCTTCTGCGGAGCAGCCTTCTTCTTCCGGTTCTTCTGATAAAAACCCGGAACCTGAGCACAAGAAAGAGGGCGATAAAGCCGGTGCGCAGCATTCCGTCCAGCAGAATTCTGTTCTCCGCGTAGATTCAAAGCGTATCGACTACCTTTTAAATCTTGTAAGTGAAATTGTTATCGCAAAAGCTTCATTCAATCAGCTTGCGGCAACTCTTTCTAATGAAATGACGCATTTCCAGTCCGCCGAAAACATAATGAAGACGAGTTATCGTCGCCTTATGGAGCGGATTCCGATGTATCTTGAGCAGATTCAGGAAGGAAAATCGATAAAAGATGTCCGTGCGGAAATTATGAAGGAATATGACGGACTTGGTTCTATATTTGACGCTGATGATGCAGAACTTAAGGCGATTGCTACAAAACTCCGTTCTTCAACGCAGAATTTAGGCAGGATTACAGGCGAGCTTCAGGAAGGCGTTATGAAAATCCGAATGGTTCCGATAAATCAGATTTTCAGCCGTTTCCCGCGCGTTGTGCGTGATTTGCAGCGTGATTTGAATAAGAAAATTGAACTTGAGATTGAAGGTGAAGATACGGAACTTGATAAATCCGTCGTTGAAGATTTGCTTGACCCGATTATGCATTGTGTCCGCAATTCTGTTGACCACGGTATTGAAGCACCGGAAGTTCGTGTTGCTGCCGGAAAGCCGGAAACTGGTCATGTCCTTTTAAAGGCTTCCAACGAAGGAAATCTTATTGTCATTGATATTGCAGATGACGGTGCCGGTATTGATGCGGAAAAAGTACGCAATAAGGCAATTCAGAAAGGTCTTATCCACCCTGATAAGGTTTTAACCGAGTCCGAGTGCCACCAGCTTATATTTGAGCCGGGATTTTCTACTGCGGAAAAAATTTCAAATATTTCCGGTCGTGGCGTAGGTCTTGATGTTGTAAAGACTATGATAGACAAACTGAACGGCTCTGTTACCGTTTCTTCCGAAAAGGGCAAGGGAACGACGTTCAGCATTCGTTTGCCGCTTACGCTTGCAATAATTCAGGGACTTCTTGTACGTGTAGGAAAAGAAGTTTATTCTATTCCGATTGCATCCGTAATTGAAAGCCAGCGGATTTTACAGACTGATATAAAAACGATTGATAATTACGAGGTCTTGAACCTGCGTAACGAAGTAATAAGCGTTCTGCGCCTTTCGCGCCTGTTCGGGCTTGAGGAGGCGGAAGCAACCGAATACTGCAACATCGTCATCGTCGGTTCTAAAGATAAGAAAGTCGGAATTATGGTAGATTCTCTTATCGGTGAGGAAGATGTAGTTATAAAACCGTTGCGCGATCAGTTTACGGTTACACCGGGCATTGCGGGTGCATCAATTCTTGGTGACGGCTCTGTGTCGTTGATTATTGATGTCAGCCAGCTGCTTGAACTTAGTATTAAGCAGGATCTTGCCGCTCAGAAGAATGCCTGAGCAGACAATGGAAGTGAGGAAATATGACGATTGAATCTATATTAGTATCTGACAGTTCAGAAGATAATACGCTCGTTGCTGTTGCTGAGGAGAGCAGCCGCGAGGATTCCAGAAATGAGCAGACGACAATTGATTTCAAGATGGTTACGTTCTCTTTGTCCGGCAAGGATTATGCAATTGATATTATGAATGTCAAGGAAATTGCTAAGGCAGGGAATTTTACCTATGTTCCGAATGTTCTGCCGTTTGTAGTCGGCGTGTACAATCTTCGCGGCGAGATTATTCCTATTCTTGATATGCGTCTGTTTTTCAATGTCCGTACTGCCTGCGATGAAAAGACGGAACTTGAAAATCTGCTGATTCTTACGATTGAGGAACAGACTTTCGGTATTATCGTAGACAAGATAGACAAGGTTGTAGGCGTTCAGAAAAGTTCAATTCAGCCGCCACATCCTCTGTTCAGCGATGTAAATATAAAATATATTTCCGGCGTTGTGGAAAGCAACAAGCGCCTGTACATTCTGCTTGATATTGAGCGGATTTTTTCAAAGGCATCGCCGGACAATACTCTGCATACGGTAGATAAGGCTGTTGCAAATGCTGCTATGCCGGCAAAAAGGAATGCAAATGCAGTTCCGGCAGATACTTCTTCAGCCGTTAAGAAAACTGCCGGAAAAGAAGAGAATAAGCCGGCGGCTTCGGAGGAAGCTGCTCCTGCTCCTGTTTCTGAAAAACAGCCGGCACCGGCAGAAGACGATACAAACTATTCTTTTATAGTGGAAGGCTTGCGGACATACGGCAAATTTACAGTTTCTTCTGTAAATGAAAGCTGGGTAAAATACCGTTTTTCAGAATGGAAGAAAGAAAGGACCTCAGATAAATTGCAGATTGTTAATCAGGCCGATGCCGATGCGTTCCTTAAGCCGTTCTGGTCTGCAAATTCCGGCAGCTGGTGGTCAAAGGAATATGCTGATGCAATTTATGCGGCTTTGCCGGAAAATTCTGCAAAGCAGGTAATTGTATGGAATCCGGGCTGCGGCGGCGGTGCAGAAACTTACTGCCTTGCCTGCGTACTTGCAAAAAGGTATCCGAATTCAAAAGTCAGGGTATATGCACAGGATATTGACTTGCTAGGCGTTTCAAATGCGCCGCTTCTTTCTGTTCCGGAGTCTGCTGCTTCAGGATGGCTTGAACCGTATCTTATAAAAAATGCTGCCGGTAAATCCGTTTTCTCTAAAGAGATTAAGGACAGCATTATGTTTGAATACCATGATTGCCTTCATACAAATACACTTCCTATGGCTGACATTATTTTTGCACGGGATTTGCTTTCCCTTCTGGAAGCTGAAATGCAGAAAAATGTCATTACTGATTTCAGTGAAAAACTGAAAGGAAACGGTACTTTGTTTGTGGGAGATAATGAAGAATTGGGAAATGCGGCGGAGTTCTGCGAGTCTACGGCGGGCTCTGTTACAGTGTATAAAAAACAGTAAGGAGGTGTGCCGGAAACTGCCGTAAACGGTAAATTGTTTCTGTCTTAATGAAGTTTGCGTTGCAGGCTTCTGTTTTTTCGATTGATACTTGGTTTGCGTTGCAAACTTTATAATATCTACTGTCCTGTTTTGTTACGGGACTTTGTTAAAAAGCCGTTCAGGATTTTTTTTCGGCGCGGCTTTTTACGGGAGTATCTGATGAGAGTAGAATATATTAATCCGTTTGTAGAAACGTCTTACAGAGTTCTAAAAGAAGTTCTTGGCGGCGCGGAAGTAAAACGGGGGAATTTATATTTGAAGTCAACTGCAATGCCTGTTATGGGTGTTGCGGCTCTGGTTGGTCTTGCAGGAGATGTTGAAGGTCGTGTACTTTTTGATATGACCTTGGAAACAGCCCTGAATATTGCATCAAAAATGAACGGCGAAAAACTTGAAGTTTTTGATGACCTTGCAAAGGCGACAATCAGCGAACTTGCAAACTTGATTACGGCTCAGGCTGTAACAAAGCTGCATGAATTGAATTTTAAATTTGACCTTACGCCACCGGCATTGTTCGCCGGACAGAAGATGGAAATAGCAGCATTAGGCGGAACATCAGAGAACGTAGAAGCTTTGATTGTTCCTCTTATTACTGAATATGGTAAAATAGAAGTTAACGTAGCAATACGGGAACGTGCATAAAGAGCTAGGAGAAAATACAAATGAAAACTTCACAGGACTTTCCTACAATTAATGAGCGTCCGCCGGAGGGCTTAAAGTCAGATGGCTCTAAATACAGGGTTATGATTGTAGATGATTCGATGTTTGTTGCAAAGCAGCTTGGTCAGATTCTTACAAGCGAAGGCTATGAGGTTGTCGCCACTGCCGCAGACGGAAAAGAGGGCGTTGACAAATACAAGGAGCTGGCGCCGAACGTTGATCTTGTAACAATGGACATTACGATGCCTCGTATGGACGGAATTACGGCTCTTGAGCAGATTATGGCATTTGACAAAACGGCACGCGTTGTTATGGTCAGTGCGCTTGGAAAAGAGGAACTTGTAAAAAAGTCTCTGCTTCTTGGTGCAAAAAACTATATAATAAAGCCGCTTGACCGCAAGAAAGTGCTTGAAAGAATAGCAGCATGTTTGAAATAAATTTTGAAAAAGGCATCCGAAAGGGTGTCTTTTTTTATATTGCAGTTCTTTTTATAAGCCTGTAGCCGTCGTCTGATTTTATAATGTCGTACGTGTTGCTGCCGGCAGTTCTTAAGGCTGTGCGTATTTTTGAGATAAGGCAGACAACTGTGTTTCTGCTTGGTGTTTTTGCGTTCTTTTTTATGGCGGCAGCGAGTTCTTCAATTGATACGGATTCCGGTGCTTTTTTTACAAGGGTGCTGTAAATCATATAGGAGGCAGCTGAAAGCCGGGATGCCGTTTCCCTGCAAAAAAACTGATTTTGGTTTTGCATCGTTTCGTTCTGTGCCGTTGTGTTTCCGGAAGGCGGAAGTGCTTTTTTTTCTGCAGCCTGTTTTTCTTTTTGGTAAGATTGCATTGCATTTGCAAGAATCATAAGTGAATGCCTGTAATTTTCAAAGCGGAAATTGCCGTTCATATATACCATTTCAAGCGTTTCGTGCCAGTAATCAATATAGTCTTCATTTTGCAGGTACGGGTCATTAAAGAATACAGCCGGGATAGAGCATCGGTATGAATTTTTAAGATAGTTGTATACGTTCAGAATAAGATGATTGAACTGTCCGTAGTCAAGGACAAGCAGATCCGGCTTAAAACTGTGCGTCTGGAGCGTTTCAAAAAAATCGTCCTGATTTTCATAAATTATGCAATTTCCGCCGTAATGGGTAATGTATTTTGAGTAGTAGGAACATTCCGGTTTGTTCTGCGGAGATGCCAGGAATAAAATGTTCATAGCTGTATATATCATAGAATTTGAAAAGAATACATAGTAATTTAAAATAGAAGTAAGGAATTCTTTGTATCGGTTTTCTTAATTTTATAAAAACGGTATAGTTTCTGCTATGAATGAAACGAACGGAATGCAGATAACGAATTATCATACACATACATTTTTGTGCAATCACGCGGATGGTCTCCCTTCTGATTATGTTTTGCAGGCAAAAAAAGATGGATGTACGCAGCTGGGATTTTCCGACCACTGTCCGTACCCTGTGAGCGACGACGATTACTGGGAAAATATCCGTATGAAGGTGGAGGAGGTTTCTTTTTACCGTGCGGAAGTGCAGAAAGCGGCATCTCTTGTTGATTTTCCTGTAAAATGCGGATTTGAGTGCGAATGGGATGAAAAATACGCATCCTGGTATAAGGATATGCTTCTCGGCGAATTCGGAGCGGATTATCTTGTGCTTGGCTCGCACTGGCTTACTCGTGGAAAAGAGCATTTGTACGCCGCCGAATTTTCAAGCAGAAAAGATTTTCATATGTATGTTGACCAGACTATTTCTGGAATTCAAAGCGGACTGTTTGCGTTTTATGCACATCCAGATTTGTTTATGAGAAGTTTTGTTGACTGGGACGATGACCTTGCCTGCTGTTCCGCCGCGCTTATAGATGCGGCTGTAGGAATGAAACTTCCTCTTGAAATCAACGGACTTGGAGTGCAGCGTGAAGTCCTGCATACAAAAAAAGGCATCCGCTATCAGTATCCGTATGATGAATTCTGGCAGCTTGCCGCGGAAAAAAATGCAGAAGTCATCTGCAATTCCGATGCCCATTCGCCCTCCGATGTAATACGGAATGCGCTTGCCGCAAGTGAATATGCCGAAAAATTCGGCTTTACGCCGGTATTCCAGCTAAAGACAAACGCATTGTAAAAAATATCCATCCGTATTTTTTACGAAAATATTATAATGCGGTTTTTCCGTAATTCCGGCTATACTTGACTAATAAAAGGATTTTTAAGATTATAAACGTATGGAAAATGTACAAATAAACCGGGCATACCTTGAAACGCTTTCTTTTTCCGATTTGCAGAAACTTGCCGACGACTACAGCATAGACGTTCTTGAGAATTTTAACCGAGGATTTCTTATCGGTGAAATTCTTGAAGTTGCGGAAGAATCATATAAAAAAAATCTTGAACCAGATATGAATATTACGGAAGAGGAGGGCGAGTCCTGCGACGACAGCGAAATGCCGCGCTCCTATAATTCCACTGAGGTGGAGATTATTCTTCGTAATCCTGCCTGGGCATACATTTACTGGAACATAAGCGATTCTGACAGGGATTCTCTTGAAAAGGCATTTGTAAGTGAACTTAGGATACGTGTAAGTTCATTTTCTGAAAAATCGCAGGTTAAGCCGGATGAATTCTTTGACATTCAGATTTCAAAGCAGGATAACGGACAGTATTTTCTGCTTCCTGCCGGAAAAAAATTCTTCCGTGTAGACTTACTGTTCTGCCTTGACGGAATTATTGACATTCTTGCGTCTTCCGAGGTGCTTGAAATGCCGACAGGTTCTTCTCGCCTTGTTGACGTTCATCCCGGAAAGGAAGAGGGGCTTTCTCCGATAATGGAGCTTTCTGGAATGAAGGAACTTCTGCTCCAGCATTATAAAAATCACAGGGAATCTTTTTCATAATTTAAGAATGGTGGTGGGGAAATGGCTGATAAGAAAATCGTTTTAATTTTGAATGCCGGACAGGAATACATACGTCATACCGACGATGATGAAAGAAAATATGCGGCACAGCTGAACAGACTGTTTGAGGCCGTGACCGATACGTATATACCTCTTTTAAATGCGTTTGAGTCGCTTGAGCGTGACGGCATTCCTTTTAAAGTCGGACTGGTGCTTTCACCGGTTCTCTGCAATCTTCTTGAAGATCCTGTCGTTCAGAAGCAGTATTCTGAATGGATTGAAAGACGTCTTGAAATCGGAAAGCGCGAAATTGAGCGCAATGCATCCGTTCCGGCACATCTTGAAATTGCAAAACTTTGTTTTGAAAAAAATCAGGAAGCGGCAATTTCCTACGCAAAATATAATCAGAAAATCATACGGAAATTCTACGAATTTCAGAAGAAAGGTTTTGTAGAAATCCTTGCAACGTGCGGAACTGATATTTTTCTTCCGCAGTACAGCGATATTCCTGAAGTGATGAGCGCGCAGGTTGAAACAGGACTGTATGCGTACAAGGCAAGTTTTGGTGAAGTTCCGGACGGCTTCTGGCTGCCGGAAATGGGATATTATCCCGGCATCGAAAAAATCCTCAAGGCGTACGGAATGAACTATACCGTTCTTGATTCCCGCAGTTTTTTGTTTTCTGAAAATGAGCCGGAAAAAGGCATTTTTTATCCGGCACGCTTTGAAAATTCGCTTGCTGTTTTTGCCCGCGATTCACGTTGCGATGCAGAAATTTTCGGCGAGGACGGTTTTGCCTCTGGAAAAGCGTATCTTGACATAAACAAAGACATCGGTTTTGAACTTCCGGCTGAGGAACTTGAACCGTTCGTTACAAAAGGCGAGCCGCGCTATTCGTTCGGCTATGCGTACTGCAATAAAGAAGCGTCCGTTACAAAGGAAAATACGTACAGTTATTCAGATGCCGCGGCGCATTGTATGGCAGATGCAGAAACGTTTGTTTCAAGGCGCGAGGCGGTTTTGAAAGAGGCGGAGAAACTTCTTCCTGATACGGATGTTGTTTCCCTTGTTGTTACCGTAAGCCTGAATAAATTGCGCAGTGTCTGGAACGAAGGAATTTACTGGATAGAATGTCTTTTCCGTGCCGCCGCGCAGAAAAAAGTTCAGTTTGAGTGTGCGCGTAATCTGCTTGGAAACCAGTATCAGCTTCAGCGCATACGCCCTTATTACGGTTCGTCAAGCGGCGTTGGCTATGGCGAAGACTTGCTTTCAAGCAAGAACAACTGGATGCTCCGGTATGTGCGCAAGGCAAGCCGCCGTATGGTAGATTTGTCCGAGCGTTTCCCTGCTGATACAGGACTTAAGGCGCGGCTTTTAAATCTTGGGGCAAAAGAACTGATGCTCGCGCAGTCTTGCGGATGGGCAAAAATGATTCATAACAATGATTTTCCGGAATATGCGCGGATGCGCTTTAACCGGAGCATAAATGATTTTACGGCGGTTTTTGACGCTCTTGGTTCAAATACTGTAAGCACGGAATGGCTTACGAAACTTGAAAACGAGCATCAGATTTTCCCTTGGATGAATTACCGTATTTTTAACCGTAAGCGCTAGGTTCGGGCGCAGGCTTTGCCGTCTTTTAGATTTAGAACGAATATTCTTCAAGCATCTGCGCATATTGCCGCGCATTTTTGATACCTGTCTTTGCCGGGTCAAAATGCCGGTTAATTTTCAGCGCTTCTTCCCAATATTCTATTGCTTTTTCAAAATCGCGTTTTGCAAAGCAGGCAACGCCTTCGTTGTACAGCCTGTCCACCTGACGCTGTTTTTCTTCCCTGCCGCGGTCGCCTAAAAGCAGCTTTGCTGAAAGGCTGATGTGATTTACCGGATTTAGGGATGAAGTAAGGTCAAGGGTGTAGTTTACGTTCATCCGCATTTTAAAGAATTCAAATTCGCTTCCAAGGCTTATGCGCGGATTTCCGCCTTTGAGCTGAAAGCCTGTAAGGACGGAGAAAAAGTCCGTGATTTGAAGTTCTGCTCCTGTTCCGGCAGAAAACATCTGGTAGGAACTTATGTCTGTAAGGTCGAACGGCTGGCGGAATTCAAGAAGCATCGTGAGCGGCCGTATGCATTTATACGATATGCCGATTCCTATTGACGACGGAAGACCGTCGTCAAGCTTGAGTCCGTCGTCGCTTTTAAATCCTGTTATTGCCGCTCCAAGGTTCGAGACGCTTAGTCCTATTCTTACGTTCGGGTCACGGGAAATGTAGAATTTTCCGATGTTGAACTGCATCATAATTCCGGCATCTGCCATAAGTCCCAGCGCAGACTGTTCAAGTCCTGAACCTGAAATTATTTCGCCGGTATCGTTGTCGCAGTAGTCAGGAATTGAACGCCAGGCGGCTTTTACGTTAAGTCCGGCGGCAAGACCTTTGAACGTATACCCTGCACTAAAATTATAGGAAACGTTAAGAACGGCTGTCGTTTCGGAATAGTAGCTTCCGGTCAGTTTTGTGCCGAATGAATCGTACTCGGAGAAAGGAACGTAAAAACAGCTTACTTTTCCACCGATTCCCAGATTTCCAAAGCGTGTCGTTCCTGCAATAGTTTCTATCGCGGAATCTGCAATCCAGGCGTTGTGGAAAAGTGCAATCTCTGATTCTTTGTTTATTGATGATGCCGCAGGATTGTAGTCTATGTAGCTTACGTCGTCCGAAAGTCCTGTGTAGGAAGAGCCAAGGCTTTCTGCCCGTCCGCCAATCGGAATGAGAAGCGAACGGAAAGACGTTGTTCCCTCGTTACTGCCGTACGTGCTGAAAAATGAGTCTGTCAGAAAATTTGAAATTTCTGTATAGTCCAGAGCATTCACCTGAAGTCTGGCTGTAAGCGAGAAAATTAAACATAATGACAGAACTATAGTCCTTTTCACAAAATATCCTGTTACAATATATTACAATTTCGGTAATTTTACTCTATTCTATAAATAAATATGCCGAAATTACGTATATACTACTATAATATATAAGCTTCTTGGATTATTTTAGACGATTTATGAAAAAAAAACATAGGTGTCTTTATGTATTTCTGTTTTTCTCACTCTTTTCTGCCCTGTGGAATTTAGGGGCGGCGGAACGCGTACGCGATGAGTCAAAACAGGAAATTCTTACGCTTAAGCAGATTGATGTACTTATAAAAAATACGGAGTACGATACGGCTCTTCTTGAGCTGAATAAATATTTTGATGCAAACCCGGAGCAATTTGACAGCGTTCAGCAGCGAATAAGCAAAATAATGAAAGCGCGTGATTTGTATACAGTTCTTGCGCGGCAACTTTTAAAGGTAATCCGCGAAGAACCTGAAAATACGGAAAAACTCGGACGGATAACGGAACGCCTTGTTGCAATGGAGCATAACCCTGCGGACAGGCGGCTTGATATAATAAAAGACACGAATAATCTTGCTGAACTTGCAAAATACAGTTTAATTCAGAACGAAACGGCCGCGCTTGTAAAAAAAGGCGCGTTTGAAGAGGCGGTGAAGCGTGCGGATGACGGCTTTTTTATATACCGTCTTGCGTTTGATGACGAATATTCAGAAAAACCTCTTTATGCAGAAGTAGAAAAGAATTTTCTAAATATCCGCACTTTTGCATCTCAGTTTCCTGCGGCGGCGGAACGGCTGCGCCGTGCTTCAGATGCGTATAAAGCCGTTCTTGCATCTGGAAATTCAGGCGCGATTGCGGGTGCGTTTTCTGAAGTGGAAGCATCATTTTCTGCATACGCCGGAATTCGTAACGGAATTCTTTTGTCTGGAGCGTCTTTTGATTCCCTGTACGGTAAAACCGGCGCAAGGAAGGAAGAAGAGTGCAATCTTTTTCTGCGCTATGCGCGCGATACAGTGTTCGGCTGGCAGGAAGACCCGGATTGCGGTTTTGAAGGTGTACTTGACGGTTTCTGGAACGTAAGCCTTGAAGACCTTAAGAACGAGTCAGTTTCGGCAATGGCGCGTGCAGTTAAAGCTTTTTCAGCGGAAAACGAGGCGTTTTTTCAAGGGCAGGATACGATACAGGCTGAAAAACTTTCGTCCGTCAGGACTGTTGCCGCCTATGCAGTGCGCCTTAATGATTTATACAGCCTTCTTCTTTCTTCTGATATGACGAACTATCAGAAAGGATTTCAGAATTATAAAACTTCTGTTGAATTTGCTTCACTTGTTGCAGAACATACGGAGCGCCTTTCGGAAACATACCGTACAATGCAGGAAATCTGTGAGTCGGCTTCTGCGGATGCGGCTTTGTCTGCCGGAAAAAATTATGCGTCAGGGGAGGGCGGTCTTACACCGGAAAATTTTGCAGAATTCCAGGACAGCACTGCGGAAAAAACATCACGCCTTGCCTCCGTTTCTTCCGGTATAGAAGAGTCGATACGGACGATGAATGCGGAAAAACCGGACGGCGCAGTTTGGGCACAGCAGTACAGGAACGCTCAGAAAACTTTGTCTTCCGATATGACCGCTATCCGCCGTACAAAAACAGCCGGCATTGACATCACCGATTCCCTTATCGACTGGAACTCCTTTTCCGCGTTTTCAGGGCAGCTCAACGCACAGGCGCAGGAATTTGCCGCGCAAAAAAGTTCTTCGCTCTGGGTGCAGATTGCCGGTTTATACGCCGGTTTTGGAGAGGGAGCAGCCGGCTATTCGGAAAAAGAACTGCTTTTGCAAAAAGAGCTTGTCGACGGAAAAATGAACGGCACCGACGACATACTGCGCCGCTATCCGTCCGCCGCCCTTACGCAGGGTGAAGCCCTTACAAAAACAGTAACGTCTGCAAAAAAAATTCTTTCAGACTCTCTTACCGCATTGAACGGAAAATACATTAGCCTTTACACGGACGAACGTTCCTCAATTCAGGCGTCTTCAGCGCGGCTTGATTCGGTACTTGCCGCAATCCGCAAAAACAGTGATGCTGCTTCGTCACTTTTAAAATTCTACCAGAAAGCACTGAACGAGGCAGACCTGCGTTTCAGTCAGGCTCAGAAAGCGCTCAAGTCAGAAAATTTTGAAAATGCGCGTAAACGCCTTCAGGAAGCCAGCGACAAATATGTAGAAGCGCTTTCCTATAATGACGATGCTTCGCTCCGTTCTTCAAGCGATGCCGCGCTCCGTTCATTGGGCGAAGAAATTAAGGAAAAGGAGAATATTCTCGTTGTCCGCGAAGTCCGTAACCTTAAAAATGCGGCGCGGCGTGAATACTTCAACGGAAATTTCCAGATTGCGGAAAAATATCTTTCAAACGCAAAAGCCCGCTGGGCAGATACGAATGTTGAAGAAGATGCCGAAATTACAAACCTTATGGCGATTGTAGACACCGCTTTGTCTATGAAAACAGGGCGCGTTCTCCTTCCGTCTGATTCTCTGTACCCGGAAATGTCGCAGGTTCTGAGCATTGCAACGCAGTATTACAAGCAGGGCGTTTCTGCCAGAAAAAAAGGCGACATTCAGAAATCAAATGATTTGTTTGACAGGGCGATTGAAAAACTTGAGGAACTTCGTCTTGTCTATCCGCTTAATCAGGAAGCAAACCTTACTACGCTCCGCATTCAGCAGATTCGTGAGCCAAAGGAATTTGCAGTCCGCTTTGAACAGAAAATCAATGCCATTAAGGAAGATTACAAGGTAAAGGAAAAACAGCGCCAGGCTTACAGCGATTTGCTTGATTTGTACGAAATAAATCCTGACTATCCGGGAATAAAAAAACTGATTTACGATGTTGAAGTTGAAGTAGGAGTTCGGCAGAAAGCCGTTCAGAAAAATGATATTGCACAGTCAAAATCTCTTTATGCAGAAGCGCAGAAACTGTTTTCTTCTGCCGGACGTGATGAAGAAAAACTGCGTCAGGCACTTGCAAAAGTTGACGAAGCAATCAAGTTGAATTCAGGGAATGATGATGCTATTCTTTTGAAAGATGAAATTTCCATCCGACTTGGAGGAAACCTGTCTGTCGTTATGTCCGCAGAAGATACGGAAAAATACAACAGGGCGATTCAGGAACTTCAGCAGAATAATGTTGTTATGGCAAATGCACTTGTAAACCAGCTGCTTCAGAAGCCGGAAAATAAAAATTCTGCCCGGATACTGGAACTTCAGAAGCGAATAAAGGCACGTATGTAATATGACGGAACGAATGAACATTTATGCAGATAAAAATTGCTTTTCTCTTTTCGGACGATTTTTCCGCCGTGCCGCTGTTTCTTTGTGTACGGCTGTTTTTGTTTTTTGCGCAGAACCGTCTTTTTGCGCCGGCTATTACTGGGAAGAACCGGAACAGCTTACAAAGACGGACAGCCGTTTTCCGTCAGTTGTAACGAACGGTTCTGACTCTTATATTTTCTGGCAGGACGTTGACAGCCGGAACGAACGCATCTACCTTTCCTGCCGCTATCAGGACGGCGCAGGCGAATGGCGCGAAAACCTGCGATTTGCAGGCCCGTTTTCCTATTCAGGAGAAGTTCCTGATATGTATTCGGCGGCAGTGTCTGGTTCCGGAACGATAGCCGTTGCCGTCCTTAATGATGCAAATTCTGTTTCCGTATACGTTTCAAACGACAGCGCCGCTTCGTTTTCCCGCGTAAAAGATTCCAGAAGGGAAGACCGTTTTATCGCGCCGAATATATACGCCTGCGCGTCAGGCGGCTTTGCACTTTTTGCATCCAGTTCCAGAGGAAGCGCGTATTCTTCGTCTGCGGAAGAGTCTCCGGCAGATGAAGACTCTTTTTCCGTACTTCAGTTTTACCTGAACTGCGCCTATTCTCCAAACGGCATTGACTGGGGTGATTTTGAAGAATTTTCGCCGTCTATGAAACTGAAAAATCCGTTTGCTCCTGTACTGTGCGCAGACGGAAATGAAGATGTCGTCGTTTTTCAGGCACAGCATCAGGAAGGCGCAAGAATATCGTATCAGCTGTACGAGGCGCGCGGTTCTGCCAGAACAGGGCGCTGGTCTGAACCTGTCCTTATTACAGGGGAAGGCTCTGTATCATCTTCCGAAGATTTTACGCTTTTCCAGAACCAGCGCCCGAACGTCTGTTCTGCCGGCGGTGCAGTTTACGTTGCGTGGGAACGCCGTGAACGCTATTCTGCTTCCGACTCAATCTGGATTGCACAGATAGACAGGAACGGACTTGTTCCGTATACGGCAGAAAAAATTGCTTCCGGTAATTCGCGCCGTGCAGTTCTTTTTCCCCTGGACGGAACTGTTGCCGTAACCTGGTTTGATTCTCGCTCCGGCGTAGAAGCCGTTTATTTTGCAAGGCGGAACGGCAGTCTGTGGGAAGAAGAAAAAGTTTCTTCCGGAAAAGCGCCGCATTTATTTGCATATCCGATTTTCATTTATGAAAAAAACAATACAAGTCAGGTAAAGCAGCTTGGCTTTGTCTGGCAGAAATTTAACGGAATTACAAAAGACGTTCCTTCCGTCTGTATTCTTTCGCCCGACATTTCCGTTCAGCCGCCGGCAGTTTCTGCCGTCAACGTAAAGCTGTCTGCCCGGACAAAAAACAAAAAGCCTAAGCTTAAGATAACGCTTCCGCACGATTCCTCCGAAATTGCAGGTTACGTCTACTGCTGGACGCAGGATAAGGACGAACTTCCTGTCCTGTTAGAAGACAATCTTCTTCTTCCGCGCGAAACTTCCCTTACGCTTACCGCTTCGGCAGAAGGAAAATGGTATTTTAAGGCGTGCGCGTATGATTATGCCGGAAACTGGTCTGAACCGGCAGTTTTTTCCTATTATTACGACCAGACTCCGCCGCGCAAAGTCGTATTTGAAGCGCAGGGCGATGACGAAACTGGCTTTATGCCGTCAAATACATTTTCAATCCGCTGGACTCCGGACGTTTTGGACGATGACATAACCGGCTACACCTATGCCGTAAAACGCCTTTCTTCCGTTGACGGCTCGTTTGCATCTACGCCGAACCACCCTTCGGCAAAAACTCCGGAAGAACAGCGTTCATACACCGAAACGCTTTCTGCTTCTTACTCCCGTCAGATTTCCGCCGGTACAAAACTTTCTGATTCTGTAAATGTCCTGCGCCCGGAAATTTCATTCAGAAACTACCCGAACGGTCTTTACGTTCTTACTGTGGCGGCAGTTGACGAAGCAGGATTTACAGGAGAACCGGCAGTAATTCCTGTCATCCTTAATAAATACGTTCCGCATACAGCCATTGCAAAAGTAGAAACATCATCTTCCCGTACAGGAGAAATTTTCCTTACCATAACAGGTTCTGATTTTCTTATAGACGGAACTATTACAAAAATCATTATAGATAAAAAAGGAAAAGCACCGTACGATTATGAAGTTTCATCCGGCTTTACGGTAAAATCAAATACAAATGTTTCAGGAATACCGCTTGATACAGATTTGGAAGAGGGCTCTTATTTTGTAGGAATAGTCCATTCTGACCGCGGTCTTACAATGAGCTACCGTCCTATCCTTACGATAGAGGCAACCGGAACTGTAAAAATTGAAAATCCATATCAGTACGTTCCTGATTATTATGCATTCCGGGACTCGTATACATACAGGATGGATATAGGCACGATTCTTTTTGTGCTTACGGTAGCTGCATCGCTTTTGTTCCTTATTTATTTTGCAGCTGCAATCATACGGAACATAACAGATGCCTGTGCAGTACGGACGCTTTTATATCAGACAGTAAATCAGACAGAAACTCAGACTAAAACCCAAAGGGGGATTTTTATGAAGAAAAATACACCGCGCGACATATTGCAGAAAGACAAAAACAGCAGGATGAAAGGCAGGGGAAGCCTTTTGTATGAAATCGTCGGCTTTACCTATTCCCTGATTATTCTTATTGTAGTAAGCGTTACAGTTCCGTTCTACCGCTTCCGTATTGCGCAGACAGAAAAGGAACTTTCAGAAAGCCTTATAGACCGCGTAAACGTCCTTCTTTCAAGCCTTTCTTCCGGGGCAAAAGCGTATATGCCTACGAATAACGTCCTTGAACTCAGTATGCTTCCAGACCAGATTTCCGGCGTACAGGAAGCTGTTTCTGCCACAATAGTCGGTTTTTCTTCCGAGTCCGGCGTTTCTGCCAGCCGCGAATACAAAGACTCCGTAATGCACGTATGGGCATCAAACGATTCTGAAATTGCAAAAAAAATAGACACGCCTCAGCTTATCCTTGGAATTTCACGTATTTCGGAAGAATTTGCCGGCTCGTATGACGACATCTGCCTTCAACTGAACAGCAGCATTTCTTCCGAACTTGGAAAAACATCTTCCCGAATTGCAAGCCTTAATGCAGAAGGCGACAAACTCAGCCTTATGACAGACAGGAATTCAATGCGCCGTCTTTCAATCATAAATGAAGAATCGCAGCGGCTTACCGTTTTTATGAACGAACAGATGGAACGTTTTGCACGCGACGGCTCAGGTTCTCAGCCGCCTTTTGATACAGGTCATCTTGACAGCAATCAGACTTCATATATGTTCTACCGTCCGATTATTTTCCGCATGGGAAATTCAGAAGAATTCGTGCGCGGACTTGTTTTTGTGCGCGTCAGTACAGTTTCCCTTTTAAAAGCCGTTGCCGACGCAAAGCGCAGTATTATTATCATTGTATCAATCGTTGCCGGCGTAATCATCGTAATAGGAGGAATAGGCTCTGTCATAATCGGACGTCATATTGCAGCACCTATCAGGCAGCTTGAAAAATTCGTCCAGAAAATCGCAGATGAAAAACACAAGGAAAACCTTGCCGGCGAAAAGAAAAACATATCCCTTTCGCGAAACGATGAAATAGGAAGGCTTGGCGCGGCAATGAACCGCCTGAAAGAAGAACTCGCCTATGCGGCAATCGAAGAAAAACTTACGAACGACGGAAAAGCCGTCCAGAAAGCCTTTCTTCCCTTAGACAAGACAGATTCAGGAACAGGACAAAAGACGACTGCATCCTATTCCGACAAAAACATCGAAGCATTCGGCTATTACGAAGGCGCTTCCGCCGTTTCCGGAGACTATTTTGACTACAAAAAACTGGACGACCGCTGGTACGTATTCATCAAAAGCGATGCGTCCGGACACGGAACACCGGCAGGTCTTATTATGACAGTCGTCGCCACCCTCTTCAATAAATTTTTTGAAAACTGGTCTGCCGCAAAAAACGGCACGAACATTACAAAACTCGTCTACCAGATAAACGATTTTCTTGAATCGCTCGGATTAAAAGGAAAATTCGCTACCATAATCCTTATTCTTTTCGACGCAGACTCCGGACAGATGTATTTGTGCAACGCCGGCGACAACATCGTTCACCTGTATGACACAAAAGCGAGTGAACTAAAAGTAATTTCCCTTAAAGAAACGCCCGCCGCAGGACCGTTCCCGTCCTTTATGATAGATATGAAAGGCGGATTTGCCCTTGAAAAAGCCGCCTTTATGCACGGCGACATTCTCTTCCTTTATACAGACGGCATCGAAGAAGCAACGCGCCTTGTCCGCGATGAAAACGGACAGGTAATGCAGGAAGAAGTGAACGGAAAAATCGAAGACAAAAAAGAACTTTTGGAGGCAGACCGCGTAAAGCAGGTTATCGAAGCAGTTTTTGCGCGAAAAACGTTCACGTTAAAAAAAGAAGGCGCATTCGGCGCGGAAGACACCCTAGTATTCGATTTTACCGGCTGCGAAGGAAATTCAGTCGAAGCAATCACCGCGCTTATCGCAGTAGAAAAAGTATTCCGAATGTACAAGCCGCTTTCCGCAACAGAAGCCGACACAATCAAAGTCGACCGCCGCATAGACAGCTTTCTTAAAGAACATTTTAACCTTTACGGAAAATACTGCCTGATTGACAGTTCAGCCTCTGCCGACGACATCGGAACAGAGTACGTCCAGTACAACTTCATAATGGAAGACGACCAGGCAGATGACCTTACGCTTCTTGCAATCAGGCGGCAGTAAAAAACGGCGCGCCGGAGCAAAAAAAAACTTCACAATCCATAAAAACAGGATTATATTAGTGATGACAGAAGATTATTTTCTATCAGGAGCAGATTATGAACACAGAAGAATTAAAGGAAAAGTTCAAGCAGGGAGTCGATAAAGTCGTAACTTCATCAAAAAAGGCAATTGGAAAAGCCGGCGTTGCAATGCAGGACTTCAGCGACAAAAGCGTTATTCGCATTGAAAAACACCAGCTTGAAACAAAGCGTGAAGCCGAATATATCCGTCTTGGCGAACTCGTTGCCGCGCGTTTCCTTGCAGAACCGTCAGCGTCTGTTTCTGCTTCGGAAGATACAGTTGCTACAATCATCAAGGAAATTTCCCGTTATAATGAAGAAATAAAAAAACGCGAAGAAACCCTTGCCGAAGAACATCCTAAAACAAAGGATGCAGAAGAGTAGGGCGCAAACTAAAATCACCCACCGGTGTTCCACG
>SAMEA3663010__coassemble_160_pt1 | contig 33373 bp, 33 predicted proteins | sample SAMEA3663010__metabat2_high_PE_013 | metagenome-assembled genome bin SAMEA3663010 (sample SAMEA3663010) | pig gut metagenome | biome: pig gut; feature: pig-associated habitat; material: faeces | place: France | collected 2012 | reverse complement strand
AAAATATTATGCGTCAAAACCGCAGTCATTTCTTACAATGCTGACCGGCGCGGTGCTGAATTTTAATCTGGTGTATGTCCGGGGTTCAATTGAATCTGACCCTAAGCGTGACGACCAGTTTGTGATGGACTTTGAATTTGAATTCCGCGACAAGAAATTTGTTCCTGTTGCACGCGGAAGTCTTGCCGTAGCTTTCGGTCTGACTGATTCTGATGTCTATCTTGAAACTCCCACGCATCTTGTGGTATCGAACATAAAAATCAGTAAAGAGCAATTATACAATATATTGGTGCTGTAGCGGAGCGCCTTAATACACCTTTGGAGGAAAAAAATGGCAGATGACAAAATTATTTTGAAGGCAGAAGATTTGGACGGCTATCTTACAAAGCAGGATATGGACGATCTTTCTCGCCTGGAAAAACTGTATGCAGAAACTGAAACGTATTTTCAGCCGTATGACCGTGCGCGTATTATCGAACAGTACGACAGGCTAGGTCATTCTATGCAGGAAATTTGCCGCGCCCATCCGCAGATTCGTGTATTTTCGTTTGTAACGGAAGAAGGTGCTCATGCCGAAGCAAGCCGTGTTATCGCCAAGCTCCGCGACATAAATACTCCGCACGAGGAATTTCTGTACTATACTCAGCGTGCGTATGAAATGTTGTTCCGGATGGCATATACTGATCAGCATTCTGATAAAAAAAGCCATATTGTTGTAAAAACGCCGGTAACAAATCCGGTTCAGATGTATGCAGTGCATAAAATTCCTGACATTGACCATAAGATTGAAAATTCGGTGATGTGCGTTATGCTCCGCGGCGCGCTTCTTCCAAGTATGATTATGTCAAAGGAAATCGAGGAATATTCTTCCCATAAATATAAAACTCCGTTTGCATTGTTTAAAATCAGCCGCAATGACCAGAAAAAAGAAGAAGATATGGAATACGTGCTTGACTTGAAAAAGTCATTCTTCAATCTTGAGGCGCTTGACGGAAAAGATTTGATTTTTGCAGATCCGATGAATGCGACTGGCGGATCACTTGTAACGGTCGTAAAATATCTTCAGAGTCAGGGCGTGCATCCGAAGTCAATAAAATTCTTTAATGTGATTTCTGCACTCAAAGGAAGTATCCGTGTTACCCGTGCCCTTGAAAACTGTACGTGCTATACGCTTTGGCTTGATCCTGTGATGAATGATTCTGCGTATATTCTTCCGGGACTTGGAGATGCCGGAGACCGCCTGAACGGTTGTGATATGAAGGATAATCCGCGTAATATTATGCAGCTGATTGCTGATTACGGAAGCAACGTGTCCGGCTTGTACCGTTCCCAGCTGTTTGAGATTGAAAAAACGGTACTCGGATAATGAAACGCAGTGCAGCCGGAGCGGTGGCGGTTCTATTTTTACTTTTCTCATCCTGCGCAACGAATCATCTGCCTGTTCCCGGTGAGTCTGCTGCCGTAAAAAAAACTGTAAGCATTGAGTATATGGCGATTGCCGATGCGTATAATGACCTTGCAAAATACGATAAGGCTGCACAGTATTATCTGCTTGCAATGAAAAACAAGAAACTGTACTGGTCTGCATATTATAAGCTGGGGCGCTGCTATGCAATGTCGAAGAACTGGACTGAGGCGCGCAAGATTTATTCTTCACTTCTTAAGCGTGACCCTGATAATGTCAATATAAAAATGTCGCTTGCATATATTTATGCAATGGAAGGAAAACTGAAGTCAGCCGAGTCAATCTACGAACTTTTGTGGAAAGAAAATCCCGGCAGCGTTGAAGTCCTTACAAATTACATAGACGTATTGATTGCCTCTGAAAAATATGACGAGGCTGAAAAAAATCTTTCAATTATGAAAGAAAAATTCAGTGATGATAAAAATATTTCTCTGTTCGAAAAGAAACTTCAGGAACTAAATCCTAAACAGGTTGAGTTAGAGGAAAGTGACAAAGATTCCTCCGTCATAACGGAAGAAGATACTGTTCTTGAATAAAATCCTGCAATGCAGAAAAAATAAAGGCTGTCTGAAAGCAATTTGCCGGCAGTTTTTTATGCCGGAAATACTTTTGACAGCCGATAGCCGTGCAGTTTTAAAATCAGCTGTTTTTTATGAACTGCCGGTATTTTTCTATATCTACGTGAAATCCTATTATTTTTGACGTTTCTTCTTCAACGGCGTGACGCAAAGCCTCATCTGCTTCTGTTATAAGTCTTTCTGCAGAGAGCATTCTTGTTGACCTTGATGAAATGCCGATATAGCAGTCGTTCTTTTCCTGTGGAAGAAGCTCCCTTATTCCGCAGTGCAGTTTTTCAGCATAATCTTCTGCTTCATCTATTGTAGTTTCAAGGCGGATCATTGCAAAAGAGTCATTGTTGTATTCAAAAAGCTTGTCGCGGAACGGCATTTCTTTTAAAAGATATGCGGTAATTTCTTTTGTTTCATCATCAGTGAATGACAGTCCCGGAATTTTGATGAGGAACAGTGAAATATCCTGCTCTGATGAAGCTGCCCGTACAAGTTCCGTTTCAAGGCGCGGTTTAAGCTGTGTTTCCCACGACAGCCCTGTTACTGGAGAAAATTTATCTTTTGCTTCGTTTTCTTCCGGCAGGGTAAAAAGGGAAACATCCGGTTCTGCTTCCTGTTCCTGCTCCCTGAGTTCTGCCGGCTTTCCGTATGGAATTTCATCAGCGGCAGTGTCTGTCTCATCTTCAGAAACGGTCGTTGCTTCCTGCATAGAATTTTCCGCATAGTCATCGTGCGTTTCTAGAATGATGCCGCTGTTTTCACCCTCAGATTCGGTTGTCTCTGAATTAAATTCATAGTCCTCCTGAGAGTTTTCTTCTTCAAACTTGTAGTCCTGTTCGCTGTCTTCATCCTGTGAAATTTCTTCATAATCGTCATCTTCGTCCGGTTCATCAGAAAATTCGTTTTTTGACGTTGCTGAAATAAAAATAATCAGCACGATTGTAAGAAGCGTTGCAATCATTATTATAATGAAAGAAAATCGTGCGTAGTAAAAAATAACGGACGGGCGCAGGACGTAAATTGCTGCGGTGATGTCGCACGGTGTTTCGTTTCGGTTGACTGTAACGCGGTAGACTTTTACAAGACGCGTGCTTTCTGCATTTTTTGCGTTTTCATTCGGGCTTGCAACAACAGGCGTTCCGTTATCTGCTATGAAAAGGGCAGCGTAATTTTCAGGGTAGAGGACGGCAGCTTTTATTTCTTCCGGTGTTCTGGCTTTTTTTATGGCAGCCGTCAGCGAGTCGAAAGTGTTTTTTGCCCGCACAGTTCCGGTGTGTATTTCTGAAAAAATATTGAAGGCAAAAAATCCGATTGCAAATGCAAATACAATAGAAATAATAACTGAATAAATAGTAATGCTTTTTCTTTTCATAGCAATTTAGTATACAGCACAAAATCGTCTAAAGCAAGATTTTGCAGTGCTTTGTACGGTCTGGAACTGTACTGCTCCTTTTTTCTAAGATATGCAATGAACGGAAGAAACGCCGTCTGAAAAGGAGATGACCTGTCGTATTCTTCTGTCCGGAAATCCTTATGAGCGGGAAATTCTTTCGTCACGGATTTTAATCTGACTATATCAATGCTGCTTTGGTTAAGCGGCATTGCAACGGCTTTATCTTTTTCTCTTTTGTGGAGAGTGTAGATTTCGCTGTCGTTTTCTAAGGTAAAGCCGTTCTGATCTGCCCATTCTTCAAAGGAAATCCGGTAGGACTCCAGCAGTTTTGTCGTTGTTTTTTTTGCGGATATTCTTGTAAGCGGCGAACGGTACTGAAGGGCGGAAAATGTCGTTTCAAATGTACGGAGCTTATTTTCCCCAGCCTTAAAAAGAATGTCCAGATACGTGCCTTTTGCATAGCTTTTTCCGCCTGTATATCCGAAATCTGCCCCCAGAACGGTGATTTCTGAAAATCCTGCTTTTGAGGCAAAATCAACTGCCGCCATAGTTACTGTTCCTGCGCCGGAAGTCAGCGGAAAGAATGATTTTTTGCCGTTTATATGCTGAATAAGCTCTGCAAGCGGATGACCGGACGTTGAAAAAATAATCTGATTTCCGTTTTCCGCTGTTTTCCTTACAGCCTGACAGTTCGCCGCAATATCAAATATAAAGAGCGTTTCTGCGTCTATAGTTCCGGCAAAATGATTCTGGGATACAGCCTGTCCGTCAATCGAAACTACCGCATCGCAGAAAATTCCGCGCCTTCGCAGCGGCTGGTATGCCGTGTCTGTTGAGATTACGTACACGTTTTTTCTGTTTCTGCATATATAATCCGCCGTTTCGTCAAGGCTTGGTCCTGCGGCGGCAATCACGGCTGTTTTGTTTATCGGAAGCGGCAGATTTTTTATGTCTTTTACAGCCGGAATGTTTTTCAGTATGTTGTGCTGCCATATTTTTCCAAAATGAGATTGCGTTGCAAAGTCACACGAGATTTTTTCAAGGACAGCCTTTATTTTCTGCCTGATTTCAACAGTATGCTCCGGGCGTTCGCTGCACCAGCTGCGAAGTTCCAGTACCGAAAACGACGGGTAAAGTGCAGGAAGATAATTTTGCAGAAGCATCTTTTCAAGTTCGTCTTCCGGGAAAATCGTAATGTTCAGCATAACGGAAAGTCGTTTTATCTCCGGCATTGTCTGCTTTAAGAAATTTATGTCATCTTCGGAGGCTTCCATAACAAGAAAACGTGCATCTGGAAATCTGGCGGAAAGTTCTTTCAGGTGATAGCCTGCTCCTGCACCAAGAAGCAGGAAAATATCGGCAGGGGAAGTCTGCTCTGCAAATTGAAGGGCCTCCCTTTCTGGATTGTAAAGCGAGCAGGCTGGTCTTGTACTTTTGAATTGCGGAACAGGGAGATTTGTTTTTGACGTAAGAACGGAAACGTAAAGTCTATCCATAAATCAGTTTCCTCAGTTCAGAAGAAAATTCATCGTTTTTTCTTAGTAATTCATCTTTTTTCTTTTGTTTTTCGGAAGAATCCTTCGTTTTTTCAATCATTATGACGTCTGTCGGAAAAACTGTTTTCAGCCACCGTTCCGTCCGGGATTCCCTGTCTATAAAACTGCTGATTTTCTGCTGAACGCTTTTAATGTCTTTTTCCTGAATGTGCTTTTCGCAGGAAAAAAGACATTTTTTGTCTGCGTCTGAAAATCTGCTGACTTTTTCCTTAAACAAAGAAAAATCTGCGTCCTGAATGTTTCCGAGCGTATTTTTGTATGGAAAAGAATTTGAAAGCCGGAAAAATCGTTCTGCAAGACGTCTGGATTCTGCGGAAAACCAGTCGCGGTAAATATGAAGAGAGCCGCTGTAAAAGCGGGATTTTGCCTGCCGCGTTTCAGTTGTCAAAATGCGTGTGTCGGTGGAAGAGGCTTTTGTTTCAATCATATTAGGCTGTGCGTGCTGAAAGCCTTTGTTTTCTGCAAGGTCAAGACCGCAGGCAAAAACCGGTCCGTCAGTTAATGAAAGTGCAAGTTCTGCCGCCGTTCCGCTGACAGTTCCGTTTCGCATTGCCTTAAGGCAGGAAATTCCACAGGTTTCTGTCCATATATGCAGGATTTCGCTTTCTATTCCGTCTGAATAATCCAGCGGAATTACGGTACTGTTATGCAGGATATTTTTCTGACAGGCGGCTTCCAGCGGAAGAGCAAGCGGTATGATTTTGTTTTTTTCAAGCGGACGAAGATGAACTTTTGCCCACCATCCGCCGTCAGTTGAAAGTACAAAGTCCGGGTTAATATTGTTTTTCTCAAGAATTGAAAGCGCAGAGGAAACGCATAAAAGTATGTACTTCCGGCGGAATTTTTGCAGGAAGGGTAGAGCCCCTTCTATGCTTGGACCGCTTGCTGCAATTACGACAGGACTGTGGAACGGTACGATTGATGCGGCTTTCCTTACGTTCATACAGAATGTAACTGCATTTTTTATCCATCGCCTTGAAAAACAGCTTTTTGTTGCAATCAACGCATTGGATTTTTGAAGTGTCTTTTTGATTGATTTCCAGACATTTTTTTCGTATTCAGGAAAAGCGTTTGCAGACGGAGTCCAGCTTATGAAAAGCGAGGCGCAGAGAATGTCCTCCCCGTTTTTTTCGAACATCTGCGTTTCAAAAAACTGCTCTTTTCCCGGTTCAAAATATAGCGTATCATCAAAAAAATCGTTCCATTTGTCAAATGCTCTGGAATATCGGATTGCAGTTATTTTGCTGTCAGGAAAGCGCGCTCTCAAAAACGGTATGCAATAGGACATTGCCGGTTCGTTTATGAATACCGCTTTAGGAAAAAACGTGCATTCAACGGAATTAACAAAACGTTCAGCTTCGTTCTGCGGATTGTATGAGGAGTGAAGGAATTTATTATTTACGGTGCACGTTTCTGCGCCGTTTTTTGACCTGGAAAATTCTATGCCTGTCATATAACCGTTAAAAAGAAAAACGGGCTGTCCGCATTTCGGACAGCCCATATTTTCCGTATATTATGAAAGCCCGAGTTCGTTGAAAAGTTTTTTATAAGTAGTAAACTGCTCGGATTTTGCAAATTCCATAATTTTATCTTCCGGTAGATTTTCAAGAAGCTGATCCATATAAAGAAGAACTGATTTTACGTCTTCCTTTATATCTGACGGCAAGTCGCTTGTGTCAGTTTGTTCAGTTTCTGCTGACGGTTCCGGCTCTGATTCTGCAACGGCAGCTTCATCATCAGAAAGGACTGTGTTGTCTTTGCTAAGATAATCGACATTTTCTTCAGAAAGCGCATTGTCAACAGACGGTGCTTCATTCATTATGTCATTCATCATTGCATCCTGCGTGTGCTGTGCGTCCTCTATTGCAGTTTCATTGAAAATATCATCTGTACTTTCTTCAGCAGTGTTTTCTGCGTCAGAAGAACTTTCTTCTGGCAGTTCAAGCGCTGTATCTTCATCAAGTACCGGCTCTGTATTTTCAGCTGTATCTGCCGAATATTCAGAAGTAATGTCGTCAGCTTCTTCTTTTGTAATTGCTGCTTCTTCCTCTGCAAGTTCCGGCTCTACCGGTTCCGTAATTTCAATGTCAGGCTGCATATTCGTAGAATCTGTTACGGAATCCATAAAATCAGTGGAAGATGACTCTACAAGAATGTCATCAAGAGTCGGTTCTTCGTCCTGTGTTTCTGCAATGTCGTCAACTTTCGGAATTTCAATTTCTTCCGGAATGTCTGCATTTGTTTCGATGTCATCAAGATTCGGTTCTTCAAGGATTTCTTCATTGATGTCCATTGAAAGTCCTGAATCCGGCTCTTCGTCTGGAATAACTGTGTCTTCTATTCCGCCGAATGGGGTGTCGTTTGAAAAATCTGCAGAAAAGTCTTCAGGAAGTTCTTGTTCCGGCTGTTCTTCCGTAACAGTTTCTTCCGTGCTTTCGTTGTACTGCGTGTCCGGTTCTGCTGTTTCTTCTGTAAAATCTGCGTTGCTTACAATATTTGAAAGTTCGTCGCCGGAAAGTGCGATTGTGTCGTCTTCTTCGTCACTGTTGAAAAATCCGCCGGGTTCTTCAGCAGGTTCTGATTGTACAGGGAGTTCAATCTCACTTTCTGCCGGCTGTTCTCCGTCATTTTGTCCGGAAGAAATATTATCCAGCGTATTTTTTTCTTTAAGTTCTGCAAGATCGTTTTTCAATGAGTTTATTTCATCTTTCAGCCCTGAAAGGTCAGATACGATTTTTTCAAGAAGTTCGTTGTTAACTGTTGTTTCCGTAGTTTCCTCCTTGTTCTGTGTGACTGAATCTGATTTTATTTCATCTATTACCGGAGCAGACTGAACGTTGTCTTCCTCTGTGATTGCAAGTTCGTAATCTACAGTCTGCTGCTTTCGTGAAGAACCTGTGCCGGCCGGCATTTCTTCCGAAGAACTGTCTATGCCGAACGAGTCAAGGGATACGGTTTCTTCACCGGAAGAAACGCTTGAGTTGATTGACGCTCCGAGTGCAGCTGCCGTTGCATCATCGCTTTCTTCAAGGTTGAAGTCATCAAGTGATACATCTTCAAGTTCAATGTTGCTTTCTGTGACCGGCGTTTCTGCTTCCGGTTCAGAAGCTGTTTCTATCTTTTCAATAGAATCAAACATATCGTCATCATCGGCAAAAGACTCTTCGTTTTCGCTTTCGTTTTCTTCCGTGATTTCTGTTGTAGGAACTGCATCTTCTTCTGACTCGGTGAAGTCAACGTCGATGTCAAGCGGTTCGTCATTTGTTATGTCATCTTCTTTCTGTTTTGCAGAACTGACTGAATCATCATCAAGGAAGTCGTCTATAGAAATTTCATCAGAGGATGATGCGCCTGAACCGTCAGAAAAGTCGCCGTCCAGAAAGTCGTCAAGAGAAACTTCATCTGACTCAGAAGCGGATTCTGAATCAGTACTGCCTTCGGACGGAGCTTCAAATCCTCCCTCCATAAAATCATCAAGGGAAAGTTCTCCGTCCTGTTCCGGCGGATTAGGCGAGGAGGGTGCATACGCTTCGTTCGGATCAGTAAAACCGTCCGTTACAAAGTCATCAATTGATATTTCGCCGTTTTCGTCAGTAGCGGAACTGTCTTGGTCAGCAACCGGAACTTCATTGTCATTCTGTTCTTCTATTATGCCGGTCTGGTCAGCAGTTTCCTGAAAATCTGAAAAGTCAGGAAGGTCTAAGTCCAGTGCTTCTTCGGACGCATCCTGCGGCGCTCTTTTTACCCAAACTCCATAGCTGTCCAGCTCTTTTGTATCGTCAGTTGAATTACTCATGCAGTTCCTCTCATTGAAAAAAAGTTTATTACCTTTTGAATATCGGCAAAAAACATAGAATTCAATAGTTATTTTCTGTTTAATTACGGCATATTATATCATATATTTTCATTTCAGAAAATAAAAATGTATGCCGATAGATAAATATAATGATTCGTATGAAGTTTTTAACCGCATTGTTTATCGGAGCATTTGCGTATACTTTTGTTTCTTTTGTTGCAGGACAGAACGGCATTGTCAGCTATAACCAGCTTGCCGAGCAGAAGAAAGAAATTGCATACAAGACGAATGAAATTCAGAATATAAACAATGAACTGAAATTGGAATATACCGCTCTCCTTAAAGACCGTGACGTGATTGCCGCCTATGCGCGCAAGCTTGATTACGTTTCCGACGGAGAGAAGCTTGTAAAGATTACAGGATTAAAGCCGTACCAGACTACGCTGTTTGACATAGGTTCTGTGGTGCGCAGAAAAGAATGTTCCTGCCTGCCGGAAGACGTATGCAAAATTTTCGGCGTTTCGTTCTTTCTTGTTTCTTTTGTTCTTATGCTGTGCGTTGATTTAAGCCGCGGCAGCGTTTCGTTCCGTAAAAAAGAGTTTGCGGTCGTGGAAGGAATACCTGTATATGATTTGCAGCAAATCTGACCCTGATTCGGCAGTCCGTTGCGCGAACCTTTTAAGAAAAGAAAAAGTTTTGATTTTGCCCACCGATACAGTCTACGGATTTTCAGGCGTTACGGGACGAACTGATGCACTAATCAGAAAAATCAAGGGTCGTGCGGAAACGAAGCCTTTTATCCAGCTTATTTCTTCGCCGGAAGACATCAGCTTTATTACCGATGACATAATTCCCGAAAAAATTTTGAAACTGTGGCCTGGACCGCTTACGATTATTGTAAGCGATAAAAAAAATCCCGGTTCAACTGTTGCAGTCCGCTGTCCTGGCGATGAGTGGCTTCGTTCTGTTATACGCCTTTCCGGAAGTCCGCTGTATTCAACAAGCGTAAACAGGAGCGGAAGTCCTGTCCTTCAGAAAGTCGCGGACATAAGGGCGGAATTTGAACGTGAGGTAGATTTGATTGTAGATGCCGGGGATGCGCAAAACAGCGTTCCGTCTACAATTGTGCGTCTTGACGGCGAAACGGTAACTGTAGTAAGGCAGGGTGCTGTTCGGCTGTAGGGAAGCGGATAAATTTTTGGAAAGATACGTTTTTTTATGCGCGGATAAAAAATCAGCCTGAATGTCTGCGCTATTTTTTTGTCCATTCAACAGGAATGAGTCCTGGCTGAAACTGACTTCCTGTTTCGTCCGGTACAAGCGTTTTTTTATTTCCTGTAAGCGTTGTTTCTGCCGTAAGTTCAAGTTCCCATTCAATCGGGTCTGCGTTTTTTGCCGCCTCAAGCGCAACGTCTCGCTCCATCTCCGGAAAGTAAGATGCATTTGAATGTCCGATTTGCCGTATCCGTACAGTCGGGTTCAGGCCGGGCGTTTCTTCCGTAGTAATTGAAATGTTCATTGTTGCGCCGTTTTTGAATATGATAAAGCCGCGTCCGCCTTTCATAATTACGGCTTTTGCAATGTCCTGTCCGCCTGTCCACGTTCCGGAAATGTCAATGCCGGACGTTCCCTGCAAATGCGGCTTTTCGGAAACTGTATTTTCTGCTCCGGCTTCGTGCGTTTTTTCTGCGGCGGTTTCCGTGATTTCCGGCTTTTTTGTGTTTCCGTCAGAACGCATTGCTTTTCCGAGCATTGCATTCAGCACAGTTTTTGATTCCATAAGGATTTTATAGTAGGAGTCATATTCTTTTGAAAATAAGAACGTTCTTTCTTCGTCCGGGCGTTTCAGGCACAGCGTACATTCCCATTTACTCAGCGCATCGCCGTTACGCGTTATTACGGCATAAAATGATACTGCTCCTTCGTCTGCCGGAAGGGAGTGTATGTCGTCCGGCGTCATTCCGCCGCTTTTTGTTTTTTCCCGAAAATCGTTTACGAATGGCGAAAAATCCTTGAGCTGCGTGTAGTACAAATCTTCCGTCATTTTTATCATATTTTTGTCTGCGTCCGGGGATATTACGCCGTAAAAATCAATGCGCTCAGGAGGCTGTGCTTCTGCCGTAACAAGCAGAATTGCAAGAAGAGAAAATAAAACAGCTGTTTTTCTTGTAAAACGCACTCTCAGTTCAGCCCCTTTCTGAATTCCCGTTGAATATCCCTGTTGACGTCCCGTTCCTTTATGGATGCCCTTTTGTCGAACTGCTTTTTTCCTTTGCAGATTCCGAGCGTGAGCTTTACGCGTCCGTTTTTCAAGTAGAAGTCTATGGGAATAAGTGTATAGCCTTTTTCTTCAGTTTTTCTTTTCAGTCTTTTTATTTCTTCCTTATGCAGGAGCAGCTTTTTTACGCGGTCAGGGTTGTGATTGAAAACAGAAGAATATGAATATTCCGAAATGTGCAGTCCTTTTACAAAAACTTCGTTATTTACGATTTCTGCAAATGCGTCCGGAAATGAGATGCTACCGTTCTTCACTGACTTAACTTCCGTTCCTTCAAGTGCAATTCCGCATTCGATGGATTCTTCGATGAAGTAGTTGAATCTGGCTTTTCTGTTTTCTGCAATAATTTTTCTATTCTCTGACATACAGTGTGATTATAAAACATAGTTACGGCGGTTTCAAGTAAACGGGGAAGAGAAGGATGTTCCCTGTGTTTGAGGTATTCAATATGCGTTCAATATAATTGTAAAGAAGTCCGTTTTATGCTAACTTGGTTTTATGAATAAAGAATTGTATGAACTTTCGTATTCCCTGAAAAAAGAAATGCGGCAGCGCGTGCTTTCTATTGTGTGTATGCTCGTTGCCGTCTACATAGTAATCAATTTGATTCTGGCGTTCGTTGTTTTTCCTGTGCGTCAGGTTTCCGTTTCTATGGAAAGTGATGTCGGTCGGAATTCTTGCATTATGTTCTCTCCGCTGAAAAAACACTTTGGGCGCGGAGCTGTCGTTCTTGTAAATCCGCTTGACAGTGAAGACGTACCGTTTTTGAAAAAAGCAGGCGCTTCTTTTGTAAGTTTTGTAACCGCAGGTCAGGTTTCTGCCGAAAATATGAATAATCTTGTTGGAAAGGAACGGCAGATACGGCGCGTTGTAGGTTTGCCTGGTGATACTATTTATATGCGTGACTACGTGCTTTACATCAAGCCGCGCGGTGAAAAATATTTCCTTACGGAATTTGAACTTGCAGAGAAAAGCTATAACGTGAACGTTTCGACAAACCCTGCCGGCTGGGATAATTCTATCGGTGTCATCGGCTCGTTTGAGGAAATGACGCTTGGCAGGAATGAATATTTTGTGCTCGGAGATTCCCGGATAAGCTGCATTGACTCGCGCCTTTGGGGGCCGCTCAAAAAAGATGATGTATGCGCCGGAGCAGTGTTGCAGTATTTTCCGTTCAGCAGGCTGAGCCTGTTTTAATGAAGACTTCTTTATACATTCACATTCCGTTCTGCCGCTCAAAATGTACGTACTGTGATTTTTTCAGTATTCCGGCAGACGGCGCAGTTCCCGATTCATATATAGATGCGTTGTGTGCGGAGATTTCCTGGCGGATGGCAGAATTTGGTGCGGACGGCTGGTCGACGGTGTATGCCGGAGGCGGAACACCAAGCCTGCTTTCGGAAAAACAGTTAAGGCGGCTTTTTAACTTCATTCGTTCTCTTGGCGGAACGGCGGCGGAATGTACCGTTGAGCTTAATCCTGATGACGTTACGCCTTCGCTTCTGGAATGCCTTTCTGAATGCGGCATAAACAGGATTTCGGTAGGAATTCAGGCAATGGAACAGTCCGTTCTTTCTGCCGTAAAACGGCGAAGTTCTCTTCAGTCAGTTTACGCCGCGCTTGAATGCATCCGCCGCGTATGGAAAGGCGTTTTTTCCGCAGACATAATATGCGCGCTTCCGGGACAGTCCGAAAGCGGCTTTTTAAACGGTCTTGAAAAGCTCCTTTCGTACGAACCTGCCCATATTTCTATGTATTCTCTTACGATAGAGGACGGAACTCCACTTGGAAATGCTGTTCGGGATGGAGCTGTCTGTTACGATTTTGATGCGGCAGATGCAATGTGGATTTCCGGCAGGGATTTTCTGGAAAGCCGCGGATACAGGCAGTACGAAGTTTCTAATTTTTACAGCATAAAAAACGGTTCTCCGTGCGCGCATAATCTTACCTACTGGAAACTACAGAATTATATCGGTGCTGGAAGCGGTGCGGCCGGTTCTTTGTACGGCAGAAAATCGTTTCGGTATACAAATACGCACGATATTGCAGAATACATCCGGTTCTGGAACAGTTTTGACTGTAAGAAAAGCGCCGGTCAGGCTGTTGTGCCTCAGTCAGTTGAGTGCATCGAAAAAAATACGGAACAGTTTGAATTTTTTATGATGGGATTTCGGACGGCGGACGGAATATGTGCGGAAGAATATTCCGGACGGTTCGGAGATGAAATTCCTGAGAGAATTCTCCGTGTTTTTGACCGGTGGCAGAAAAAAAATCTGCTTCGTCAGTATCAGAAAGACGGACAGAACTGGTATGCCCTTACAGGAAACGGACTTCTTTTTCTTAATACGTTTCTTGAAGAAATTATGTAGGCTCTCCGTCTGTCCTGTTCGTGCTTTTCGGAATGCGTATTATAAAATCAGAGCCTTTTCCAAGTTCGGAGCGGATGTCTATGCTCCATCCGTGAAGGTCAACTATGTCTTTTACGACTGAAAGACCAATTCCAAGTCCTTGTTCGCGCCGTGAATTTGTTCCGCGGTAAAATAAGTCAAAAAGATGCGATATGTCTTTTTCAGCAATTCCACAGCCGGTGTCAGAAAACGTGATTGTGATGTATTCGTCAGATTCGTCTGCCGTAATTGTAATTTCTCCGTCGTCTTCTGTGTATCTCAGGGCATTTCCGAAAAGGTTTTCGAGTGCACGCGCCAAAAGCTGTTCGTTGACAGGAATGTCTGTACTTTCAAGAAGGTTTATGTTGCAGGAAATTTTCCTGTGGAAGATATATCCTGTCGTTTCGGCTGATTTTGCAAATGTTTCAAGCTGTTTTTTTATGCAGTGAGGCGTTATTTGCCTTCTGAAATTGTCCCTGAAGAAAGTGCAGTAATTTATGAGCGACGTTATCATCTCTTCAAGCTGCGAAGTTTTTACATTTATGATTTCAAGGGACTTTTTTGTTTCTTCTTCCGAAGTTATTACGCCGTCATAAAGCGCTTCCGTGTATCCTTTTATGACAGAAATCGGAGTCCGCAGATCGTGCGTAATTCCCATTATAAAACGCTGCTGCTTTCTTTTTGCGTCAAGCAGTGCGGCACGCATTGAGTCAATGTGCTCAGTCAAATCCGTAAATTCATTCCTGCTTTTTGCCGGAGTTCTTTGTTCCCGCGGGGTTAAATCTCCCTTTGCGATTTTTTCAGTCTGTTTTACCAGATGGGAAAGGGAATACGTGATTGTTCTTGATATGCAGCAGGTTGCAACTGCGCAGATTATTGCGAATATCAGTACGCAGTCAAGGAGGGAATAGAACATATTTGTCTGGTTTTTCTTCTTGCTTATTCTGCTTACAAGAAGGACAAGATGCTTTCTGTCTGAACCGAGCGGCGTTTCCGTAAGGTAATAGAATTCTTCACCGGTCTGCTTGATTATTTTCCATAAATCGCCTTCCTGAAGCGTTGTTCCCGGCTGCGGAAAATCTGCTATCGTAGACTCAATTATCCTGTCTTTTACGATGAGTGCCGCTTCAACTTTTGGAGAAAGCGATAGAATAGACTTTTTTATGGAATTTAAATCGTCGGACGTAAGGGAAACGTCTGCTTTTTCTGGAGAACGCCTGTACGAACTCAGGAGCAGTCGTTTTGAGGAATTGCAGTAATAGCCGTATATGATAAGGGCTGTGAATACCGGCAGGCATATAATAAGCGAAATGAGCAGAGTCAGCTGTCTTTTTACTGTCATGCGATAATCGCTTCCTTAGGGAAAAAGTAGCCGTTTCCGAAATCTGTTTTTATGAACATTGGATTTGACGGATCTTTTTCAATTTTTTTTCGTAGCCGCTGGATGTAGACGGCAACGGCGGTCATATCTCCGAACTGCGTTTTCCACACTTTGGTATAGATTTTTTCCGGGGAAAGCGAAGTTCCTGCATTCTGTATAAGAAATTCAAGGACGGCATATTCTTTTACGGACAGCTGGATTTTTCTTCCGCCGTGCTTAAGGACGTTACTGTCAAGTAGAAGGACGTAATCACCAAAACGTACGGATTCTTCTGCCGCCGCCGATGAAACTGTCATCCTTCTCAGGTGTGCCTGAATTCGTGCGACCAGCACCCTCGGCGAGAATGGTTTTGTTACGAATTCATCTGCACCTATGCCAAGACCTTTTATTACGTCTTCGTCTGCATCCCTTGCAGAAACTATGACGACCGGAACTGTTGGTCTGAAATCCCTTCGTATACGCGTAAGAAAATCGAAGCCGCTCATTCCCGGAAGATTAAGGTCAAGTATCAGGCAGTCCGGTTCTCCTGTCGTTTTCATTTCGGAAAGTGCAGCTTCGGCGGTACTGTATGAAAATGCCTGCATATCGGCTTTTTCTATATATATTGATATGAGGCTTGCCATTTCCGGTACGTCTTCTATTATGAAAATGCGTGGTCGGTTATTCATAGAAAATTCCTTCTGTAATTATATACCGAAAAGTTGATAAGTAAAGGAAAACGTAGTCTTTTTATAACGTATTTTTATTTTTTTTGCAGAGTGAAGTGACGGATGTTAAGTGTTATGCATACGGCAGGCTTTTTTTGAGCGCATAAATTTGTTTTGTGCGCATAAAGATTGAAAAAACACTTGACGTTATTTTAATTACAGGCGAAAATTGTAAAATGATTGAAGTTATGCGGTTGGACGGGAAAAAGTATTGGGTGAATCCGCACATGATAGAAAGTATGGAAGAAACTCCTGATTTGACGCTTACAATGCTGTCGGGAAAAAAACTCATCATCAGAAACTCTCCTGCCGAGCTGATAGAAAAAATAATTTCTTATCGCAGAAATCTGGAAATCAATTCGCAAGAGGTCTTGTAAAATGGATATAGCAACAATAATCGGTATTATAGGCGGTGCTGCCTGTATTGTTATGTCAGTTCTGACATCCGGCGGTACGATGGGCGGAATTATTGATATTCCGTCTGTTTTTATGACCGTCGGCGGTTCTTATGCAGCTATTTTTATTGCTGCTCCTATAAAAAAAGCAGTCGGTCTTTTCAAAGTTATGGGAAAGGCTTTTAAAGTTCCTGATTTTGGTGAAAAGACGATTATTACGAAAATGGTTGATTTGTCCAACAAGGCGCGCCGAGAGGGTATTCTTGCACTTGAGGACGGTCTTGATGATCTTGAAGATCCTTTTATGCGGAACGGACTTCGTCTTGTAGTAGACGGTACGGACGGTAATGTTATCCGTACGATTATGGAAAACGAGATGAATCAGATAGAAGCGCGTCATATGGACTGGATCGGAATTCTGAACGCGTGGGCAGGATTTGCACCGGGTTTTGGTATGATGGGTACGGTTCTTGGTCTTATCGGTATGTTGAACAACCTTGAGGACAAGTCGTCGCTCGGTCCTAATATGGCTGTCGCCTTGATTACGACTTTGTACGGTTCTATGATGGCTAACTGGCTTATTGCGCCGTTTTCAACAAAGCTGCTTGCGCACAATGCAATGGAGATGCGTTCTAAAGAAATGATTATTGAAGGTGTCCTTGCCATTCAGGCAGGTGAAAATCCGCGCATTATGGGACAGAAACTGCTTACGTATCTTGATCCGGTTACACGGAAAGTCATAGAAGCTGACGTATTGAAAGATTAAGGATAAGTGAATTATGGGAAAGAAAGCTAAGGAGCCGGAAAAACCGTCATCAGCCTGGCAGGGTACGTATGGTGATATGATTACGTTGATGCTCTGCTTCTTCGTAATGCTCTATAATCCGTCAGAGGTTGACGTTACTCAGCTTGCTACAATTACTCAGTCATTGCAGATGAATGAAACGGAATCTGTTTCCGGCGGTATGTCTTTGTCTGCGGGACGGCTTTCTGATTTGGGAAATAATATAAATTCACTTCCGGCTCTGGAGAAAGGACGTTCTCTTGGTCTTGCAAAGAAGAAGGCAGTCAGTCTTTTTGCGCCGGACGTAAAGTCAAATAAAATTACCATTACAAGCGACGAGCGCGGACTTGTAATTACGCTAGCTTCCGACAGTTTTTTTGAAGAGGGAAGTGCGGAACTGAATATAGAGGAAACGCGCGGAACGCTCCTCAGGCTTTCTGAATTTTTCAAGCTTCCTGAGCTGGCTAAACGCAGTTTCCGAATTGAAGGGCATACGGACAGTACGCCTGTTGCTGAATCATCGCGCTTTGAGAGCAACTGGGAACTGTCTGCGGCGCGCTCTATGAACGTGCTTCATTATCTTGCTGATTACGGCGCGGACGAGAACCGTTTTTCCATCGCCGGATACGCAGATACAAAGCCTAAGTTTTCAAATGATACGCCGGAGGGAAGGGCATATAACAGGCGCGTTGATATAATAATTCTTGATGAAGGACATTTTTAGTAGTATACTGTTTTAAATTTAAAATATTCTTTTTTCCGGGAGGGGAAAATGGCAGACGACGGTCTTGACGGTTTGGATGATGGCAGCGCAGCTGGAATGCCTGCTAAAAAAAGTGGTTTCGGCGGATTGATTACTTCTCTTTTGAAGTGGATTGCAATTGCGCTTGGAGCCGTTATTCTTATAGTTGTCATTGTTGTTGTAACTATGAGGATTGTTAATAAGAACTCTTCTGGAAACGTTGCGATTCCTATCAGCGATGAATATGCCGTTCAGCGTGAAGTTCTGGACTGGTATACTTCACTCGGTGCTATCAGGACAAAATCAAGCGATGAAATTCCGGCTAGCGTTGTTGTTGACATAGCGCTTGGTTATAAAAAAGACGATAAGGCGACTTCCACTGAAATTACGCAAAGAAATATTGAACTCAAAGACTTTTTGCGCCGATATTTTACAGAGAAGACTATTGCTGAATTAAAACCTCAGAATGAACAGAAACTGAAGATTGAGCTTCGTAATGCAATCAATGATGAAATTCTGAGTACGTCAAAAATCAAGGATATTTCGTTCTTGCAGCTTGATGTCATTGAGCAATAATCTGCAGTATTTTTAAGGTGGATTTTACATGAACGAAGTTCTGTCGCAGGATGAAATAGACCAGCTTCTGACTGCCATTAGTTCCGGTGATTCGGAAACTGATGAGTTTAAGCCGGTCAGTGATACACGAAAGATAAAAATTTATGACTTCAAGCGTCCTGATAAATTCTCAAAGGAACAGCTGCGTACCGTTTCAAATATGCACGAAACGTTCGCCCGTCTTACGACAACCAGTCTTTCCGCACAGCTTCGAAGTCTTGTTCATGTACACGTTGCTTCTGTAGATCAGCTTACGTATGAGGAATTCATACGTTCCATTCCTAGCCCGACGACTCTTGCCGTAGTAAATATGGATCCGTTGAAAGGAAATGCTGTTCTTGAGATAGATCCTTCGATTACGTTCTGTATGATTGACCGTCTGTTTGGCGGACGCGGAGTAACTGCAAACAATAAAAATAACAAGAGCCGGGATTTAACTGATATAGAGCAGTCTGTAATGGAAGGCATTATCGTCCGCGTTCTTGCAAATATGCGCGAGGCGTGGACTCAGGTTATTGATTTGCGTCCGCGTCTCGGGCAGATTGAAACTAATCCTCAGTTTGCGCAGATAGTTCCGCCTTCGGAGATGGTTGTTCTTATTACTCTTGAAACTAAAGTAGGAGATGAGGAAGGAATGTTGAATTTCTGTATTCCTTATCTTACTATTGAGCCGATTATTTCAAAGCTGTCTTCCCAGTACTGGTTTTCTTCTGTTCGCAGAAGTTCTACTACGCAATATCTGGGAACGTTGAAAGAAAAGCTTGCTTCCGTTGATATGGATGTGGTAGCTGAAGTCGGTTCTATAAATATACCGGTGCGTGATGTTCTTTCTTTAAGGACAGGGGATATTGTGCGTCTTTCAAATACAAAAGTGGGAGATCCGCTTGTTCTCAGCGTCGGAAATAAGAAAAAATTCTATTGTCAGCCTGGTGTTGTCGGCAAAAAAATGGCAGTTCAGATTACTGGCAAGTTGGAAGATGTGACTGCGGATGATTTTGAGGAACTTTCCGTAGAAGGAGATGATTCATTATGAGTGATGGTGCTATTTCACAGGATGAAATTGACGCTTTGCTTTCTGGAGTATCCGTTGACGGCTTGAATTCTTCCGGTCATGTTTCTGGTGGACCTGCTGTTAATATTGATACGGATGCACTTTTGAAATTTGCGGAAAATCTGAAAGAGCCGCTTGTTCAGAAGCTGAATAATATGACGGGTGCTTCTTTTTCCGGCGGAGAACCGATTGTAGAAGCTCTTGACCGTGATGCCCTTTTGATAAAGCTGCCGGAAGTTGTTGTTTCCGTAACGTCTGATTTTTCCAGCGGTCTTTCAGGGGATCATCAGTATATTCTTGCGCCGGAGTTTGCACAGAAACTGGTAAATCTTATCTCAAAAGAAGATAATGCTGATTTTGACGATATGGCTCTGTCCTGTATTTCTGACGTTGTTTCAATGCATACTGGTTCAGAAGTTGACGAGCTTGGAAAAACTGGAAAATTTCCGGGACTTGCATGTAATCCTGCCGAAGCAGTAAACAATCCTAAGGCAATGATACGTATTCCGCAGAATAAATTTGCGCTTTTCAGCTATCCTTTGACTTTGGAAGGACAGGGATATACATTCTGGGAAGTTATAGGCGGTTCTGCTGCGGAAAAAATCGGTAACGCATACGGCGGAGGGGCTGCTGCCGAACTGGAGGATGTTGCTTCCGTACCTGATATGGGAATGAATCAGGGAATGGCAATGGGACAGCCTCAAATGGGGATGGGAATGAATCAGATGCCAATGGGTATGCAGATGGGTATGAACCAGATGCAGATGGGAATGCCTCAGATGGGTATGGGAATGCCGATGGGACAGATGGCTATGCCGCAGGGTGGTATGGGAATGGCTCAGAATATGGGCAACATACCGAACGTGCAGACGCTTCAGTATCCTAACCTTCAGGGCGGAAATATTGGCGGTGAGCAGGGCAATATAAGCCTTATTATGGACGTCTTTATGGAGATGACCGTAGAGCTTGGCCGTACAAAGAAACAGATAAAAGACATTCTTGGTATGGGTGAAGGTACGATTATCGAGCTTGATAAACTTGCCGGTGAGCCTGTCGATATTCTTGTAAATCATAAGCCGATTGCAAAAGGTGAGGTTGTCGTCATTGACGAAAACTTTGGTGTCCGCGTAACGGAAATTCTTTCACCGTTGGAACGTGTTTCTGATTTACGGTAGATGTGATTAAAACAGGAGGAAAGGCTTTTATAAGGGGGAATACAGAAGCCTTTTCCGTAATAATCAAACTATGGGTGGGAAAAAGTGTTCTATTCTAAAAAAGCGTGCGCCTTTCTTTTAGGCGCTTTGTTTCTTGTCTTTTCAGGATATGCGCAGGTTTCTGCGGAAAAAACTGTTCCGCTTTTGACCGAAAATTCTGCGGAAGAGACATTTCCGTCTGATGATGCCAGTGCGGAGAATGCAATTCCGTTTGGCGAAGCTGCGGACGGTCAGCAGGAAAGGTCTTCCCGGTTCGGTACGTTTTTTCTGTTTTTGCGGATGATTATCGTTCTTGGCATTGTCGTTGCGTGTATATATGCCGTTATGTGGTTTATGAAAAAAAGCATTCGCGGCGATTCTGCGGCGGACGATCCGTTTTTAAGGAAAGTTTCTTCCGTTGATCTGGCAGTCGGCAAGTCTGTACAGGTTGTAACTCTTCTTGATCACGCTTATATCGTGGGTGTTTCTGACAATTCCGTAAATCTTATAGGGGAAGTTTCTGACAAGGAACTTGTTGATGCTATGAATTTATACGCGGATGAACATCAGAATGTAAAAAAGCCGCGTACTTTCTCCGATATTCTTGACATTTTTATGCCAAATGGACCTAAGGATAACGGCGGCATCCTTTCCGGCACTCAGGCAAAAGTTTCCGAACTTTTGAAAAGACAGCACGACCGTTTGAACGGCGGAGAGTAATATGAAGAAATTACAGTTCAGGCTTCCGCTTGTATTTTTCTTTTTACTGATATGCGCTGTCCGGCCTGTTGTTGCTCAGTCCGGCACTTTTCCAAACGGTTCTGTCGAAGGTACTGCGCAGATGAGCCGCAACGTCCGCCCTGCTGAAATTCCTAATGTTAGCATTCAGATTGCAGAGCCGCGTTCCGGTCAGGAAGTTGCTTTTTCCGTGCGGCTTCTTGTCATCCTTACGGTTCTTACTCTTGCACCGAGCCTTCTTATTCTTGTTACGTGTTTTCTTCGTTTTTCAATTGTTCTTGATTTTATTAAGCGCGCGCTTTCCTTGCAGCAGGTTCCGCCGACGGCAGTTCTTAACGGAATTGCTTTTTTTATGACGCTTTTTATTATGTGGCCGACGTTCTCGCAGATATATAATAATTCGTTCAAGCCTCTTTCTGACGGTGAGATTGAGATAGAAACTGCAATTCGCAATGCGGAAGAACCTATCCGCGTGTTTATGGAACGGCAGATTGGCAGGGATACAAGTTCTCTGAATATGTTTATGGGAATGGCAAAACTTCCAAAACCGAACAACTGGTCTGACGTTCCGACATACGTGCTTATTCCGTCGTATATTCTTCACGAACTTACTGTTGCATTCAAGATAGGCGTTATTCTGTATATTCCGTTTATTATCATAGATATGGTTGTTGCAAGCATTCTTATGAGTATGGGTATGATGATGCTTCCGCCAGTACAGATTTCTATGCCGTTCAAGCTGATGCTTTTTGTTCTTGTTGACGGCTGGGGGCTTTTGACGACCCAGCTGTTTAATTCTGTTCTGAAGTAAGCGGTGCCGGGAGGAACGTATGAGTATAGGAACTGTTGTTAATGTAATGCGCAGCGGAATTTTTCAGATTTTCATTCTGATTTTGCCTGTCTTGAGCGCGGCACTGATTATCGGTCTGATTGTAGCAATTTTTCAGGCGACGACATCAATTCAGGAGCAGACCCTGACTTTTCTTCCGAAGCTGATAGTCATTCTTCTTGTGCTTGCACTGCTTAGCGGCTGGATGTTTTCTGAACTGCGCGATTATACGGTGAAGCTGTTTGAGATGATTCCCGAACTGGCAAAATGATTTTTGAATGACGCCCGGCGTTTGTAAGGAAAACAGATATGCTTGATGAAATCGTAAGCAAAGCGCCTCTTTTTCTGCTTGTTTCAGCCAGATGCGCTGCGCTGCTTTTTACGCTTCCTCTTTTTTCTATGCGGACAGTTCCAAAGGCTGCAAAAATTGCTCTTGCAGGGTATATGGCGTTCTTTCTGATGGGGAGCGCTGATTATTCTGCATACGGCGCGGTTCTTTCTGTGGAGGACGGCGCATTCAGTTTGTATTACATTATGCTGCTTGCGGGTGAGGCACTTATCGGTGTTATAATCGGTTTTTTCGTTTCTATGATTTTTGCGGCGTTCAGTACGGCCGGACAGTTCTTTGCGTTCCAGATGGGATTTAGCGCAGCTTCTGCCTATGATGCGCTTTCTCAGGTTGAAAATCCGCTTATGGGTCAGTATTTGAATTTGATTGCAATGCTTGTGTTTATGCAGACTCAGTGGTTTCAGAAACTGTTTTTAAAAGGTCTTGCAGGCAGCCTGACAAGCCTGAATGTGTTTGAACTTGTTTCCGGCAGGGAAAGGCTTGTTTCGTTCCTTCTGAAAGGACTTTCAAATCTTTTTGCAGACGCGCTTCTGATTGCACTTCCGATAATGGGAACGCTTCTTTTGATAACGGTCTGCACTGGGCTTCTTTCAAAAGCCGCTCCGCAGATGAATCTTCTGTCAGAGGGATTTCCGATTATGATTCTTCTTGCGTTTCTTATTATATGGCTGTTGTTTCCGTTACTATGTGATTTTTTTATAGAGTCGTTTTCAACGGGAATTGACGAACTTATGCAGGTGATTTCTGACATAGGAGGCGGCAGTCAGTGAGTTTTCAGGATATTGACCTTCAGTGGTTTGCCGCTGAGGACGAAGGACGGACTGAGGAACCGTCGGAATATAAATTACGCAAAGCCCGCGAAGAAGGAAGGATTCCTAAAAGTCAGGACTTGAACAGTTCTGTCGTTTTTTTTGTAACGGTCATTCTTCTGATATTTCTTGCAAAATCAATTTTTATTTCCTGTACGGAGATTATGAGGATTTTTTTTACGCGCTGTACGGAAAATAACGTTGCTTCTCCTTTTTTTGCGTATGTTTTCTTCCGGTATTTTATGAAAATCATTCTTCCTGTTTCTCTTTCCGGAATTACAGCCGCAATTTTGAGCAATGTCATTCAGAATAAGGGATTTCTGTTTTCGTTCAAGACGATTACTCCGAAATTCAGCAAGATTATCCCGAAATTCGGTGAATATTTTAAGAATACGCTTTTTTCCGTGAAAGGCGTATTTAATATCGTAAAGTCACTCGGAAAGGTGGCTGTGATTGTCGTTGTTGCCTATGTACTTTTGAAAAAAGACATTCCTGATCTTCTTATGGCAATTAAGTCTGCTTCAATTTCTCTTGCCGTTACAAAAATTGCAGGAATGGCAGCACAACTGATTATTATTGCCGCCGTAATTTTCATTCTGATTTCCATTCCGGATTATTTTGTGAACCGCCGTGAGTTTATGGAATCTATGAAGATGACTAAGTACGAAGTTAAGCAGGAGTACAAGGAGATGGAGGGTGATCCGGAGGTTAAGGGACGCCTTGAACAGGCGCAGAGGCAGATGATGACGCAGAATATGCCGAAAGCCGTACGTGAGTCCGATGTCGTAATCACGAACCCGACGCATTTTGCCGTTTCGATGAAGTATGAGCGCGGCGTTGATGATGCTCCAAAAGTAACGGCGAAAGGGGCGGATGAGATTGCATTTCAAATCAGGCGCATTGCAGCGGAAAATAATGTTCCGGTTGTGGAGAACAGACCTTTGGCGCGCGGACTCTATACAGATACGGAAGTTGGTGATATAATACCTGATAAGTATCTGCGTGTACTTGCAGACGTATACGCTGAAATTATGAAATATAACTCGAAGAAATATTAGAATTTGCAATGGGTGGGGACTTAATGGCAAACGAAAATAGGAGATCGTTTTTACAATTTTTAATGCAGAATTTTATAGGTGTTGTGGCTGTTGTCGTAATACTTATGCTCGTTTTGCCCCTTCCAAAAAGTTTTATTGACGTTCTGATGACGCTCAACCTTGCTTTTTCAATAATCATCCTGCTTGTTGTTGTGTATACTCCGCGTGCGTCAAGTTTTTCTTCTTTTCCGCAGATAATTCTTTTTGTAACGCTTTTCGGTCTTGGAATTAACATTTCATCAACAAGGCTTATTCTTGCGGCGGACGGATCGCGCGGAATAAATGCGCTCCGCAGTAATCAGAGCGCAATGGTGCAGGCATTTGCGAATATTGTTGCCGGTGACAACATTGTCATCGGTTTTGTAATTTTTATTATTCTTATTGTCGTTCAGGTTCTTGTAATCACAAAAGGTGCAGGCCGCGTAAGTGAAGTTGCCGCGCGCTTCACCCTTGATTCAATGAATACAAAATTCTTTGATATTGATAACCAGCTTAACTCCGGCTACATTACGGAAGATGAGGCGAGGCACTTAAAAGAAGAAATCCGCCGCGACATAGACTTTTACTCCAATATGGACGGTTCATCCAAGTTTGTTTCAGGAAACGTGAAGGCCGGTATTTTCATCACGGTAATAAACCTTGTCGGCGGTTTTATCGTCGGAATGGTGCAGAACAATCTGTCGTTTACGGAATCCCTTAATCTGTATGCGCATCTTACTATTGGTGACGGGCTTCTTAGTCAGCTGCCGTCGCTTATGCTTTCGTTTGCAACTGGTATTCTTGTAACCGGCGATAAGTCGGAAGACAGTCTTGGTGAAAAAATCATCAAGGAATTTACTATTGATGGTACTGTTTATGAGATTGTCGGAGCGGCGCTCGTTGTAATGGGCGTGGTATTCCATAATAATACGATGATATATCTGCTGCCAGTGGGCGGTCTTTTGATTTATTACGGTTTCCGCCTTGCAAAGCAGAAATCTGCCGAGCTTGCAAAAGCTGCTGCTGCGGAGGCTGCGGCAAAAGCTGAAGGTGCAAAAACAGCCGGAAGCACGGAAAATGATTCTGTTGCACCGCTTGATCCTCTTTCACTTGAGCTTGGATATGCGCTTATTCCGCTTGTTGACAAGGAGAAAGGTGCCGAACTGCTTGAGCGCATATCGCGTATCCGCCGGGAAGCCGCGCTTGATATCGGTCTTCCAGTTCCTAAAATCAGGATTATTGACAATATGAATCTTGACCCTAACGAATACAGTTTTAAAATCCGTGGAATTGAGGCAGGAAAAAGCAAAATCCGGCTGGGCTATTATATGTGTATGAATACCGGCTCGGTAACGGAGGAACTTAAGGGCGAGACTACAAAAGATCCTGCGTTCGGTATGCCGGCAATCTGGGTTCCTGAAGAGCAGCGGAGCGAGGCGGAACAGGCTGGTTATGCAGTTGTAGATCCGCCTACGATTATCGCTACGCATTTAACTGAAACAATCCGCGCACACGCTTCCGAGATTTTAGGACGGCAGGAAGTTTCGCTTTTGGTAAATGAAGTTAAGAAAACTAATCCGATTGTCGTTGATGAGGTGATGAACGGCGATAAATTCAAGTTCTCTTACGGCGATATAGAAAAAATATTAAAGGGGCTGCTGGATGAGCAGGTTTCTATCAGGAATATGGTCGTCATTCTTGAAACTATTGCAAACTACGGTTCTATAACGACAAATACCTGGGAACTGGTTGAAAAAGTCCGGGAATCGCTTGGCTTGCAGATATGCCTTCAGTATGCAGATGCCGACAGAAAAATTCGCGTTGTCAATTTGTCGCAGGGCTGGTCGCAGAAATTCCTTGACCATGCGCAGTTTCCTTCTGACGGTTCAAAGCCGTTTGCCGCGTTTGACCCGGTTGACGGCAGGGCGTGGATTCAGTGTGCAAGTTCTGCGCTTCAGGAAAGCCGCAGTCAGGGGTATATGCCGGTCATTATGTGTTCGTCTGTCATAAGGCAGCTGGTTCGTTCTTCAATAGAAAGGGAAATGCCGGGTGTTGTTGTTATTTCCGAAAAGGAAATTCTTGCGGCAGGAAACAGTATAGGGGTTGTGGTTCTTGGTGAAATAACTGAACAAAACGGTTATTCTGGTGAAGGCGAAAGTAATGCCGGCAATTATCGGTCTGAAGTGCCTGGTGAAAAAACTGAACGGTAAGGATTTGTGTAAAGATGATGAATAACGATAAGGGTGAAACAGTGCTTACTATCAGGGCAAAAAATATTGAGGAAGCCCGTGCTCAGCTTTGGAATGAGTACGGTAACGATTATTCCATCATCAGCAAGCGTAGCATTCCGCAGACTGGTTTGTGGGGACTTATTCGCCAGAAAGAGATTATTGAAGTGTCATATATTGTAAAAAACAGGAATTCTGCTGTTCCTCCGCAGACGGACAGGTTATTTGCGCCTTCTGTTGACGAAACCGGCATTGCAAAAGATGATGATTTTTTACGAAACAGAGATGAAATTCTCAAAAAGAATACTGGTTCTGTAGAAAATGCTGTTGTCAGTACGCAGATAAGCAATTTGTCAAAGCAGATAGAGGAACTTGCCGAACGTGTGAAATCCGGTACTGTCGTTGCAGGCAGTGACATTCATCCGTCAATCCAGCGTATACAGGAACTTCTCGGTGATAATGAATTTACATTCGGCTATATTCAGGAAATCACTGATAAACTCAAAAAAACTTTTCCCTGGGATGACCTTGAAGATTTTTCAAAAGTTCAGCGTGCCGTAGTGGACTGGATTGGCGAGTCCATTTCGATTGCGCCCGAAAAAGTTCACCGTAAGCCGCATGTTGTTATTCTTGTAGGACCTACCGGCGTTGGAAAAACAACTACTCTTGTAAAACTTGCGACAATGTTTATGCGTGCGGCAAAGAAAAATAATAAGACTTTGAATTTCTGCTTTATTACGACAGATACAATGCGTGTCGGTGCGATGGAACAGCTTTCCAGATTCGGCGAGGTTATAGGCAAGAACGTACTCAAGGCGCAGACGAATGAGGATGTGCAGAAATTGTACGAAGAATACAAGGATTATTCCGATGCGATTTTTATAGACACCGGCGGCTACGGTCCGAATGACGCACAGCATCTTGCCGATATGAAAACTATGCTTTCCGTTCAGGGAATGAACCCTGATGTTTATCTGACGGTGACAGCTTCTACAAAAGCACGCGACCTTAATACGATTATGCAGAATTATGAGCCGTTCGGGTATCAGTCTGTAATAATTACGAAATGCGACGAATCGGAGCAGTACGGCAATGTAATCAGCGTGCTTCACGAGCGCCATAAGAGCATTTCATACATAACGAACGGACAGAAGATAACTCAGACAATCGCGAAAGCGGACGTTGTAGAATTTCTAAAGCGCCTTGAAGGCTTTGCAATAGACAGGGTTCATATTGAGGACAAATTCAATAAAGATGATATACTTGGAGAACAGTAATGGAAGAGCAGGCAGACGATTTAAGAGAATTGATGAACAGCGATTTTTCAGATGCAATAAGTACAGAATCTGGAAATGCGGCTGACAGTAACCACAAGACGCGTATTATTGCGATAACCAGCGGAAAGGGCGGCGTAGGAAAGACAAATGTTGCTGTCAATATGGCGATTGCCTATGCTCAGCTTGGAAAAAAAGTCATTCTGATTGACGGTGACCTGGGTATGGCAAACGTTAATGTTCTTCTGAATGTAGTTCCGCAGTTCAACTTGATGCACGTAATCAACAAGAAGAAGACGATGAAGGAAATTATCCTTGATACTGAGTTCGGAATTAAATTTATTGCAGGTGCAAACGGTTTTTCTAAAATCGCCAATCTGAGCGTTGAGGAACTCGGGTATTTTGCAAAGCAGTTCAGTACTCTTGGAAATGCAGATATTATCATTATCGATACCGGCGCAGGAATTGCGAATAACGTACTTCAGTTCGTTGCAGCGGCAGATGAAGTGTATGTTGTAACGACGCCTGAGCCTACTGCCATTACCGATGCGTACGGAATTATAAAAATCATTACGACGGAGATTGTTGACCGTTCTGTAAACCTTAAGCTTCTGGTAAACCGCGTACATTCTGCCGATGAGGGAAAGCGTATTTCCGACCGGATTATTACTATTGTAGGTCAGTTCCTCGGCTATAAGGTGGATTATATCGGCTTTGTGTATGATGATCCTGTTGTCCAGGCGTCTGTAATCAGGCAGAAGCCGTTTATCGTAGTTAATCCGACTGCAAAGCCGTCAGTCTGCCTTAAGCATATTGTCGGACGCATAGAAAAAACTGATACGTCAGGAAATGATGGCGTATCGAATTTTCTCAAGAAATTCCTTTCAAAAAAGAGTAAATAGAAAAAAAGACTGTATTTTTGAAAAGAATTGATATATACTATTTTGTATTGATTTTAGACGGGAGGTGGAAATGAAAAATGTAAAATTTATAGCCGGATTTTCAATTTTCGGTTTTCTGCTTTCCCTTATTTCAGGATTGATTTCTCATTCTTCGCCGGCAGGAGTAATTTTCCTGCACGCATTGATTTTTGCGCTTGTCTTTGCTTTTCTTGCAGTGGGACTTCAGTTTGTCTTTGAAAAAGTACTTGATATTGACTGTCAGGCGGATCAGTCTGCCGGTACGGAGGCTGTGTCTGCGGCCGAAACTGGCTCTGAAAAACATTCCGTTGATTTTTATGTAGAAGACGAGGAACTTTCTGATGATGATAATGACGCCCAGTTTTTTGTAGGAAACAATCATCAGATGCTTTATGAGGACGATGTTTCTCCTGAAAACAAAAATCCGTCTGCTGAACAGGAAGGTTCTTCCCTGCAGGAAGAAATTGCCCGCCAGAACGGAGATTCTGCCGGTTTTGTTCCTGTTTCACTTGTGGAAAAACCTGATACGCTTTCCGGTACGGAAGCAAAATCAATGAATGAAATAAAAAGCAATGAGAAAAAATCGGAGATGTCTGACGGTTTTGAAGCATCTCCGGCTTCGGATGATAATGAACCTCTGGATATATTGCCTGATCTTGAATCAATTTCAACGTCGGGCATTTCCAGTGTATCTGTTTCGGAGAATTCTGAACCTGATGCTGACGGAGCATTTAATCCTTCCGGTCATTCCGGTCAGGAAAAAAGCGCTGATGAAATTGCGGAAGGGCAGGACGCTGCGGTAATGGCAAAAGCAATAAGTACCCTGCTTGCTAAAGATAATTAATTCCAGATTCTGGTTAAGGTAAGGAACGTATGGAAGAAGATATTGAATTGAAATCTGTGAATGATGAGAAAGAAGAAGATTTGCTTTGGGAAGAATTCAAGAAAACTAAATCTTCAAAATTACGGGATAAATTTATCCGCCAGTATATGCCTTTGGTGAAATATGTTGCCGGCAAGATTGCAGTAGGAATGCCGAACAGCGTTGAATTTGATGATTTAGTCGGATTCGGACAGTTCGGATTGCTTGATGCAATAAATAAATATGATCCGGATAAAGGCGTTAAGTTTAAAACGTATGCGGTAACAAGAATTCGCGGAGCGATTTTTGATGAACTTCGCCAGATTGACTGGGTTCCGCGTTCTGTCCGTCAGAAATCGCGCGAGATTGAGGATGCAATTGTTTCTCTTGAAGCCCGGCTTGGACGAACGGCTACTGATGCGGAGATTGCGCAGTCGCTTAAGATGAGCGAGGACGAATATCATCGCACCGTAATGAAAGTTTCCGGTACTAGCATTCTTTCCCTGAATGAAGTGTGGTATTCCGGCGATGATTCTGACAGTATGTCTATCGGTGACAGTATAGAATCTCCTTCCAGTATGAATCCTGATGTCATTGCCGAGCGCGAGGAAATCCGTAAAGTCATCATTCAGGCAATAAACGAACTTCCTGAAAAGGAAAAAATGGTAATAGTTCTGTATTATCATGAAGATTTGACGTTTAAAGAAATCGGCGAAGTTCTTGATGTAAGCGAATCAAGAATTTCACAGCTTCATACAAAGGCGAATCTGCGGCTCCGGGCAAAACTTACGAACGTCCGCAAAGGAATTATGTAACAATGGTTTCTATTGAGAAAATCCGTGAAGAAATGCAGAAGCGTCTCAGCATAGATTCGGAACTTCATCACGTTGAAGTCAATGCCTCTACGATAGATGAAGCGCTGGCTGATGCATCCGTTCAGCTTGATATGAATACCAGCTGCCTTGAATACGAAGTAGTTGAACGCGGCAGCAACGGATTTCTGGGAATAGGAAAAAAGCCCTGGAAACTGAGGATTTATCAAAATCCAGAGTCAATTATGAAGGCAAAGGCTGCTTCCGAAGACGACTTGTTTGCTTCAGGAGCTTCCGGAGAAGCTGCACGGGATGAATCGCGCGACGGACTTTTCTATGTGCGGAGATTCGGTACTTCCATAATGCTGAAAGTTCTTCTTCCTGTCGGTACGGGGCGTCCTATTGATGAAAAAGACGTTCTTGCCCTTGTTCAGCGTGCTGACACTGAATTTTTTGACCAGAAAAAAATAGAGAAATTCTTGAAAAAAGGTACGGACGAAAAATACGAAGAAATCGGACTGTACAAGCATATTTCCGCTTCGGACGCCTCTATTTCCGTTGATATTTCAAAGGATGAAATGCACGGTACGATAGTTGTCGATCCGCCTGCAATGAGCGGTGCAGATGTTTCTGCCGAACAGATTGAGGCTGCATTGAAAGCGCAGGGAATTGTCGCCGGAATAAATATGGACAGAATAAATGAGTTTGTTGACAACCCTATATATTCTTCTCCTTTTGAGGTGGCTTCTGCAATCTTGCCGGAAGACGGCAAGGATTCCTATCTTTCGTATAATTTTGAAATCGACCAGTCTAAGCTTAAGGCGCGTGAATCTGCTGAAGGAAAAGTTGATTTTAAGGAGCTGAACCGCATTCAGAATGTTGTAAAAGGGCAGGTGCTTGCAACAAAAGTTCTTGCAACGCGCGGACACGGCGGAAAAACTTTGTTCGGAAGGTATCTTGAAGCAAAAAACGGCAAGGATATTCCCGTTCAGCTTGGTCAGAATGTTGATTTTGAAAAAGACGGCGTAACGATAGTTGCAAAAGAAGACGGTCAGGTTCTTCTTGTGAACGGCAAGATAACTGTCGAGCCGATTTTAAATCTTGATGCGGTGAACATAAAATCAGGAAACGTTAATTTTCTTGGAACTGTCATTATCCGCGGAAATGTTGAGGACGGATTCAGCGTAAAGGCTTCCGGTGATATTGACATCGGCGGAACGGTCGGAAAATCCGTTATAGAGGCGGACGGAAACATCATCATTCATCAGGGTGTTTTTGGAAAAAACGAAGGGCATATCAAGTGCGGAAAGTCACTTTGGGTAAAATTCGTGCAGGAAATGAAGATTGACGTTGAGGAAAATCTTGTTGCGACAGATTCCCTTATGAACTGTGATGTTTCTGCAATGAAAAATATTGTTGTTTATGGAAAAAAAGCCCAGATAACCGGCGGAAACCTGTTTGCTACGGAGGAAATCTGTGCGCGTACGGTTGGTTCTGCCGGCGGAGGAACGACGACTACTTTAACGGTAGGCGTAGATCCGCGTGCAAAGAAAAAACTTGACGAACTTCTTGAAAGTCAGGGCGTTCTTGTCAAGGAACTGGAAAATCTTGATCTTGACATTGCTACTCTTGAAAATCAGAAAAAAATCAGGCGTTCCCTTCCAAAAGACAAAGAGGCAAACCTTCAGAAACTCGTTGCTCGTAAACACGAGATTATCGGAGAGTCCAAGTCGATGTCTAAGGAAATCGAATCTTTGCAGGAGCATTTAAGGGAATTGAAGGCTGCCGGCAGGGTAAAGGTTGAAGGAATTACATATCCGGGAACAAAAATCTACGTGCGTGACGTCCTTGATGAAATTCATACGGAAGTGAAAAACTGTACGTTTTATTATGAAGCGTCATTTGCAAAGCGCGCAAAATATGAGCCGCCTGTACTTGACGTTTCAAAAGGACCGGAAGGATATAACTGATGGGATTGCAGCCGATTGACCTTCAGACGATGTATTCTCAGCTTTCAAATGTGGCACGTCAGGCTGCACATCAGCAGCAGGGAGTACAGCTTTCTGAAGCAATGCAGCAGGCAGGAATTGTCCGTCAAAATCAGGAACAGGCAGAAAAAGTTCAGCAGGCAGAAGAACAGTCAAAGTTGGGCGGAATAAATCAGAACGGCAGGAATAACTCCGGGCAGCAGCAGAAAAAAAAGGAAAAAAGTCCGGACGAACAGGACTCTGAAGCGGAGAATACAGCTCAGAACAGGCTGAAAGAATCATATTTGGGTCAGCATATTGATATAACGAGGTAGTTTATGGTGTATCTTGTAGTTTTTCTCTGTGTGTTCAATATTGTAACGTGGCTGCTTTTTCTCAGGAATTTTAAAAAACTTTTTACGACGGACGGCATCATCGAGGCTGCAAAAAGCGAATGCAATAAAATTGTTACGGATTTAAATCGCAACGCAGACAGAAACATAACTTTAATTGACGGAAAAATAAATAACCTTCAAGGACTTATAAAAGAAGCGGATAGAAAAATCAGGCTGCTTATGGATCTGGAAAAGCAGGGGGCTGAACTTTCTGAATTTCAGAGTAAACTGTCAGGTGCTCAGTCTGCGGCAAGGTCCGGGGGCGCATTGAAAAAAGCGCTTGATGCCTACGGAAAGGCAAAAGTTCCGGGAGCGCCGGGATTTTCAGGTCTGGGAAATGCTGCTGCCGTTTCCGAAAAAACTGTTTCCATTACGGAAAGCGGACGGAATGAACTTAATGCTGTTGCCCAGAAAACGCTTTTTGATGACGAACAGCAGCAAAATCCTGTGCATGCAGACACGGCGGTAACTGTAACGCCGGACGGTGCTTCCTATGCAGAAATTCCTGTAGTGACGCCAGATGTTTTTGTCAGGGAGAAGCCGGTTCCGCTTTCAAAAACTGATTTAAAATCAGAAATGCTTGCTCTTTTTGACTCCGGTATGTCTGTAGAGCAGATTGCGCAAAAACTTTTCTGTTCAACTACTGAAGTTCAGTTTGCTTTATCTGTGGAGAGAGATGTTTAATGCGTTTTAAAAAACAGTTTTTCGGGACTCTTTCTGATGGTCAGAAAGCCAGTCTGTTTACCGTTTGCGAAGGCGGTGTTTCTATGTCTGCCACTGATTTTGGCTGTGCCCTGACATC